>ERZ1740062.98-NODE-98-length-67915-cov-6.971765_pt1 | contig 67915 bp, 51 predicted proteins | sample MGYA00581741_ERZ1740062 | MGnify/ENA primary metagenome ERZ1740062 (study PRJEB43018, sample SAMN04849747) | marine metagenome | isolation source: floating plastic debris | place: Pacific Ocean | collected 2008-09-01 | study: EMG produced TPA metagenomics assembly...
GTGTATGCCCTACCGGGGGTGGCCACCGCCCCCCACCCCTCCCCCGGGGGCATTCCGAACCGGAGTTTGTTTTCGATGTCTGGTCTTTTGAGTCTTGCGCAGCTGAAGGAAAACGTCACCAACGGCAGCATCGATACCGTCCTCGTCTGCATGGTCGATATGCAGGGCCGCCTCGTCGGCAAGCGCTTCCAGGCCGAATTCTTCGTCGACACCGCCGAGGACGAAACCCACGCCTGCAACTACCTGCTCGCCAACGACATCGACATGGAGCTGGTGCCGGGGTATCCGGCAGCCAACTGGGCCCAGGGCTACGGCGACTTCATCCTGAAGCCGGACCTTTCCACGCTCCGGGTCACCCCCTGGCTGGAAGGCACCGCGCTGGTGATCTGCGACGTGCTGAGTCACCCCGATCACGCCCCGGTGCCGCATTCCCCGCGCGCCATGCTGCGCCGGCAGATCGAGCGCCTGGACGCCAAGGGCTACAAGCCCTTCCTCGCCTCGGAGCTGGAATTCTACCTCTTCGACGAGACCTACGAGGGGGCCCATCTGAAGCACTACCAGGACCTCAAGACCGAGGGCTATTACATCGAGGACTATCACATCTTCCAGACCTCCAAGGAGGAGGATGTGATGCGGGCGATCCGCAAGGGGCTGCAGGGCTGCGGCATCCCGGTGGAAAATTCCAAGGGCGAGTGGGGCCCCGGCCAGGAAGAGATCAATGTGCGCTACGACGCAGCGCTGCCCATGGCCGACAACCACGTAATCCTGAAGAACGCCTGCAAGGAGATCGCCCACCAGAAGGGCAAGGCGCTGACCTTCATGGCCAAGTGGAACTACGAGATGGCGGGCAACTCCTGCCACATCCACGCCTCGCTGTGGGACAAGGCCGGCAAGACGCCGCTGTTCTTCGATCCCGAGGCCAAGCACACCATGTCCAAGCTGATGTGCCAGTTCGTCGCCGGTCAACTGAAGTACGCCGACGACATCACCTATTTCCTGGCGCCCTTCATCAACTCCTACAAGCGCTATCAGGCCGGCACCTTCGCGCCGACCAAGGCGATCTGGAGCCTGGACAACCGCACCGCCGGCTTCCGCCTCTGCGGTGAGGGCTCCAAGGCGATCCGCATCGAATGTCGGGTCGGCGGCGGTGACCTCAATCCCTATCTCGCCTTCTCGGCGCTGCTGGCGGCGGGCCTTGCCGGCATCGAAGAAGAGTTGGAACTGCCGGAGCCCTTCCTGGGCGATGCCTACGGTGGCAAGAAATTGCGCGACGTTCCCAAGACCCTGCGTGAAGCCATCAAGGCGCTCGACAAATCCAAGATGCTGCGCGCGGCGCTGGGGGACGATGTGGTCGAGCACTACCTGCACACCGCGCGCTGGGAGCAGTTCGAATATGACCGCCGCGTCACCGACTGGGAACTGAAGCGCGGCTTCGAGCGGACCTAAGCCTGTATTTTAGAGACAGTTGATAGACATTCGGCCGGCTATGGCGGCGGGGGACCAGAAAAAGGGCCTCCGCCGCTGTCGTTTGTGCCCGGGTTTGGCGGCCTATCTCAGGTCGAACTGTCCATTGAATCAGTTTATTGCTGGTCGACTCTCAGGTTGCTACTGAGGTCTGTGGATAACTTCGTGGTTCGACTATAACGGGATTCTTGTTGTCGGCCTCAGGCGTCTGGGCTAATGTATACCAAGAACCAGACGCCCTCACGGGCAGTCCGAATTCATTCGTTCGCCGATTATCGATTCCGATGCCCTTGCACGCCACAAAGATCGCCATGCTGCCAAGCAAGCTCGAATTCAAACCGATCGAGAACACCTTCTCTTTGAAGGGGCATATCTACGAGACGCTGCGCGAGGGCATCACCTCGATGAACATCTATGCCGACGACGCGCAGTTGAAGCTCGACGAGCGGCAGTTGTCGGAGCAGCTCGGGATCAGCCGCACGCCGATCCGCGAGGCCCTGGCCCGCTTGGAGCAGGAAGGGCTGGTGACCGTCATTCCGCGCCGCGGGGTTTTCATCGTGCGCAAGACGCGCAAGGAAATCCTGGAGATGATCACGCTGTGGGCGGCGCTGGAGAGCATGGCCTGCCGTCTGATCACCGAGAAGGCGAGCGACGAGGACATCGCCTCGCTGCGCAAGTTCTTCACCTCCTTCGACGATGGCGAGGTGCAGACACACCTGGACGAGTATTCCGACCGCAACATCCAGTTCCATCAGAAGATCCTGGAGCTGAGCGGCTGCGCACTGCTGAAGGAGACCGCCGACCGGCTGTTCCTGCATATGAAGGGCATCCGGGCGCGCACCATCAGCGAGTTGGACCGCGCCAACCGGTCGATCATCGACCACATGCACATCATCGAGGCGCTGGAAGCGCGCGATACCGAATTGGCCGAACGTCTGGCCCGTGAGCATACCCTGAATTTGGCGGCGCACATCGAGGCGAACGTCGACTATCTGGATTAGTACGTCGGACCAGCGGGTCCAAGAGGCGGGAAGCTGCAGGCAATAGCGGCGCGCTTGGGAGGCAACATGGAACTATGGAGATACGCATGAGCGATCCGGCAATCAATACGCTCGATCAAGAAGGATCGGGCGCCGCCGCACCGCAGGAGCTGACCGACGGGTTTCACCTCGTCATCGACGCGCTCAAGCTGAACGACATCAAGACGATCTACAACGTGCCCGGCATTCCGATCACGGATCTGGGCCGCTACATGCAGGCCGAGGGCATGCGCGTTCTGTCGTTCCGGCACGAACAGCACGCCGGCTATGCGGCGGCCATCGCCGGCTTCCTGACCAAGAAGCCCGGCATCTGCCTGACGGTTTCGGCACCGGGTTTCCTCAACGGCCTGACGTCGCTGGCCCACGCCACGACCAACTGCTACCCGATGATCCTGATCTCCGGCTCGTCCGAGCGCGAGATCGTCGACCTGCAGCAGGGCGATTACGAGGAGATGGACCAGCTCGCCATCGCCAAGACCCTGTGCAAGGCGGCGTTCCGGGTTCTGCATCCCGAAGACATCGGCATCGGCATCGCGCGGGCCATCCGCGCGGCGGTTTCCGGCCGGCCCGGCGGCGTCTACCTGGACCTGCCGGCGAAGCTGCTGGGTGCGGTGATGGAGGCCGAGGCGGGCCGCAAGTCGCTGGTCAAGGTCATCGACGCGGCACCGCGCCAGCTTCCCGCGCCGGAGGCCGTGGCCCGGGCGCTGGACGTCCTGAAGGGCGCCAAACGCCCCCTCATCATCCTCGGCAAGGGCGCGGCCTACGCGCAGGCCGACGACGATGTCCGGGCGCTGGTCGAAAAGAGCGGCATTCCCTATCTGCCGATGAGCATGGCCAAGGGCCTGCTGCCTGACGACCATCCGCAGTCGGCCGGCCCGGCGCGTTCGCTGGTGCTGAAGGAAGCCGACGTCGTGATGCTGATCGGCGCCCGCCTCAACTGGCTGCTGTCGCACGGCAAGGGCAAGACCTGGGGCGACAAGCCCAAGCAGTTCGTGCAGATCGACATCGAGCCCAAGGAAATGGACAGCAACGTCGAGATCGTGGCCCCCCTGGTCGGCGATATCGGCTCCTGCGTCACGGCCCTGCTCGACGGCATGGGTGCCAAGTGGGCGCCGCCGCCGGCGGAATGGACCAACGCGGTCAAGGAAAAGCGCGACGCCAACATCGCCAAGATGGCGCCGCGGCTGCGCAACAACAACGTGCCGATGGACTTCCATGGTGCGCTGGGTGCCCTGCGCGACGTCATCGCCGAGCGGCCGGACGCCATCCTCGTCAACGAGGGGGCCAACACGCTCGACTTCGCGCGCTCCATCATCGACATGTACAAGCCGCGCAAGCGCCTGGATGTCGGTACCTGGGGCGTGATGGGTATCGGCATGGGCCAGGCCATCGCGGCGGCGGTGGAAACCGGCCATCCCGTGCTGGCGGTCGAGGGCGATAGCGCCTTCGGTTTCTCGGGCATGGAGATCGAAACGGTCTGCCGCTACAACCTGCCGATCTGCATCGTCGTCTTCAATAACGGCGGCATCTATCGCGGCACCGACGTCAACCCGTCGGGCACTTCCGACGTGGCGACCACGGTCTTCGTCAAGGACGCCCGCTACGACAAGATGATGGAGGCCTTCGGCGGTGTCGGGGTCTACGCGACCTCGCCCGACGAGCTGAGCCGTGCCGTGAAGGAAGCCATGGATTCCGGCAAGCCGACTCTCGTGAACGCGGTGATTGACGAAAAGGCCGGCACCGAAAGCGGCCGCATCGGCAATCTCAATCCGCAGAGCGTGGTTGCCAAGAAGTAATCCAGCTCCATCGAATCAACTCCTCAAGAACAGGAGCCCCTAATGAAAGCTTTAGAAGGCGTCCGTATCCTCGATTTCACGCATGTGCAATCCGGGCCGACGTGTACTCAGTTGCTGGCCTGGTTCGGCGCCGACGTGATCAAGGTCGAGCGTCCGGGCGTCGGTGATGCCACCCGCGGCCAGCTGCGCGACATCCCCGATGTCGACAGCCTGTATTTCACCATGCTCAACCACAACAAGCGCTCCATCACGCTCAACACCAAGAGCGACAAGGGCAAGGAAGTGCTGAAGAAGCTGGTCGAGACCTGCGACGTGCTGGTGGAGAACTTCGCCCCCGGCGCCCTCGACCGCATGGGCTTCGGCTGGGACGACGTGCAGAAGATCAACCCGCGTATGATCTATGCGTCGGTGAAAGGTTTCGGCCCCGGCCCCTACGAGGACTGCAAGGTCTACGAGAACGTCGCCCAGTGCACCGGCGGTTCGGCCTCGACCACCGGCTTCCTCGACGGCCCGCCGACCGTGACCGGCTCCCAGATCGGCGATTCGGGCACCGGCCTGCACCTGGCCCTCGGCATCGTGACGGCGCTGTTCCACCGCGAGAAGTCCGGCAAGGGCCAGCGCGTGCTGGCGGCCATGCAGGACGGTGTGCTGAACCTCTGCCGCGTGAAGCTGCGCGACCAGCAGCGTCTGCAGCACGGCCCGCTGAAGGAATACAGCCAGTACGGCCAGGGCATCCCCTTCACCGATTCGGTACCGCGTGCCGGCAACGATTCGGGCGGTGGCCAGCCGGGCTGGATCCTGAAGTGCAAGGGCTGGGAAACCGATCCGAACGCCTACGTCTATTTCATCACCCAGGCGGCGGTGTGGGGCAACATCTGCGACCTCATCGGCAAGCCGGAGTGGAAGGAAGACCCGGCCTACGCCAAGCCGGAAGCGCGCCTCGACAAGATCCCGCAGATCTTCGACACCATCGAGGAATGGACCAAGACCAAGAACAAGCTCGAGGTCATGGAAGCCTGCAACCCGCTGAACATTCCCTGCGGCCCGATCCTGTCGATGAAGGAACTGGCCGAGGAGCCGAGCCTGCGGGCGACGGGAACCATCGTCGAGGTGGACCACCCCGAGCGCGGCAAGTACCTGACCGTCGGCAACCCGATCAAGCTGTCGGACTCGCCGGCCGACGTGAAGCGCTCGCCGTTGCTCGGCGAGCATACCGACGAAATCCTGAAGGATGTCCTCGGCTATTCGGAAGAGGAGATCCAGGAGACCTGGACCAGCGGCGCTCTCGGCGACATGCCGAAGCAGGCTGCCGCCGAGTGAACGATTGGCGTCGCGCCGGGATCAGACGGCGCGGCGCCGATTGAGGCTCATCAACAAACAAGACCGACTTGACGATTCTGGCGGTCTTCAAGACACGGGGGAGTACGGGGATGCGTATTGTCGTCCACGGCCAGCAAGCCTTTGGAAAAGCGGTGCTCGAGAAACTGCTCGAGCGCGGTGAGAACGTAGTGGGTGTGTTCTGCGCGCCCGACAAGGAGGGCCGGCCGACCGACCCTCTGAAGGAATTCGCCCTGGAGAAGGGCCTGACCGTGCATCAGCCGGCGTCCTGGAAGACACCGGAAGCCAAAGAGCTGATGGCGTCCTTCAAGCCGGACCTCTGTGTCATGGCCTATGTGACCCTCTTCGTGCCGCAGGACGTCGTCGACCTGCCGCCCAAGGGCACCATCCAGTATCACCCCTCGCTGCTGCCGCTGCATCGGGGTCCCAGCTCGATCAACTGGCCCATCATCATGGGATCGAAAAAGACCGGCCTGACCATCTTCGAGCCGGATGAAGGCCTCGACGAGGGCCCGGTCATCCTGCAGAAGTTCGTCGACATCGGGCCCGACGATACCCTGGGCTCGCTCTACTTCGACCATCTCTTTCCCATGGGTGTCGATGCCATGGTCGAATGCGTCGACCTGGTGCGCGAGGGCAAGGTCACCAAGACTCCGCAGGACCACAGCAAGGCAACCTACGAGAGCTGGTGCCGCAAGGCCGACGCCGAGATCGATTGGTCGAAGCCGGTCGACGAGGTCTACAATCTGATCCGCGGCACCAATCCGCAGCCGGGCGCCTGGACGACCTGCAACGGCAACGAACTGAAGATCTTCGACAGCCGCAAGGTCGAGGGCTCCGGTGAGCCGGGCAGCATCATCGCGGTGGACGGCGACAGTCTCACCGTGGCGGCCAAGGGCGGCGCGATCCGCGTCGACCGGGTACGCCCGCACGACGACAAGAAGATCTCCGCCGGCGAGTTCGCGGCGAAGGCCGGTTTGGCCGCTGGGTCGAAACTGGGCAGCTGACACAGGGATTAGCGCCGGCCCTGCCGCCGCGGGTGCGCCCCGCCGGCCGGGTTGGGTAGACAACAATCATCAGAGAACAGGCAGAATACCGTCATGGCCAAGTCCGATATCGAAATCGCCCGCGAAGCGAAGATGAAGCTGATCACCGAGGTCGGCGACAAGCTGAGCATTCCTGCCGAAGCCTTGATGCAGTACGGACCGACCAAGGCCAAGCTGAGCTTCAAGTACCTGGAATCGTTGAAGTCCAAGAAGGACGGCAAGCTGATCCTGGTGACGGCGATTTCGCCGACGCCGGCCGGCGAAGGCAAGACGACCACCACGGTGGGTCTTGGCGACGGCCTCAACCGCATCGGCAAGAAGGCGATGATCTGTCTGCGCGAGCCCTCGCTCGGCCCCTGCTTCGGCATGAAGGGTGGCGCCGCCGGCGGCGGTTACGCCCAGGTCGTGCCGATGGAAGACATCAACCTGCACTTCACCGGTGATTTCCACGCCATCACCTCGGCGCACAACCTGCTCTCCGCCCTGATCGACAACCACATCTACTGGGGCAACGAGCTGGCCATCGACGAACGCCGCGTGGTGTGGCGCCGGGTGCTCGACATGAACGACCGCGCGCTGCGCGACACCGTCACCTCGCTGGGCGGCGTGCCGAACGGCTTCCCCCGGCAGACCGGCTTCGACATCACCGTGGCCTCGGAGGTCATGGCGATCTTCTGCCTGGCCGACGGCCTGGCCGACCTGCAGCGCCGTCTGGGCGACATCGTCATTGCCTACACCCGCGACCGCAAGCCGATCTATTGCCGCGACGTGAAGGCCGACGGGCCGATGACCGTGCTGCTGAAGGACGCGCTGATGCCGAACTTCGTGCAGACGCTGGAGAACAACCCGGCCTTCATCCACGGCGGCCCCTTCGCCAACATCGCGCACGGCTGCAACTCCGTCTCGGCGACCAAGTCGGCGCTGAAGCTGGCTGACTACGTGGTGACGGAGGCCGGCTTCGGTGCCGACCTGGGTGCCGAGAAGTTCTTCGACATCAAGTGCCGCAAGGCGGGCCTCAATCCCGAGGCGGTGGTGATCGTGGCCACGGTGCGCGCGCTGAAGATGCACGGCGGTGTCGGCAAGGATCAGCTCGGCGACGAGAACGTCGAGGCCCTGAAGAAGGGCTGTGCCAACCTGGGCCGCCATATCTCCAACGTGAAGAAGTTCGGTGTGCCGGCGGTGGTCGCCATCAACCGTTTCGTGAAGGACAGCGAAGCGGAGTTGGCGGCGATCCAGGAGTTCGCCAAGAGCCAGGGCGTCGAAGCCGTGATCTGCGAGCACTGGGGCAAGGGCTCCGAGGGCACCGAGGAACTGGCCAACAAGGTGGTCGGCCTGATCGATGCCGGCGGCGCCAAGTTCAAGCCGCTGTACGAGGACAAGCTGCCGCTGTTCGACAAGATCGACACGATCTGCAAGGAGATCTACGGGGCTTCCGGCGCCATCGCCGACAAGAAGATCCGCGATCAGCTGAAGCAGTGGGAAGATGAAGGCTACGGTGAACTGCCGGTCTGCATGGCCAAGACCCAGTACAGCTTCTCGACCGACCCGAACCTGCGTGGTGCGCCGAGCGACCATGCGGTGCCGGTTCGCGAAGTACGGCTGTCCGCCGGCGCCGGCTTCATCGTGGTGATCTGCGGTGAAATCATGACCATGCCGGGCCTGCCGCGCGTTCCCTCGGCCAACAGCATTCGGCTCGACGATGCCGGCCAGATCCAGGGTCTCTTCTGAGACCCTGGCTTCGGCCGTTTGAGTGCAAAAGACCTAAGGGGAAGTCGCGACCGTTTGTTACCATCGTTCGATGCGGATGAAAAAACTGCGCGAACTGTTTTTGGGAGGAGCCCTGAATGACTGTGCGTACGATCCTGGTGCCGGTGCGCGGTGACGGTATGGGTGAGGGGGTGCTCGATCACGCCCTGGCCCTGGCCAAGCGCCACAATGCCCATTTGGAGGTCCTCCATTGCCGTCCGAAGCCGGAGGACATGATTCCCTACGGCATTCCCATTCCGGCCAGCCTGCGCAAGACCCTGACCTCTTCGGCCTCTTCCCTGGCCGACGAGGAAGAGGGCAAGATCCGCAAGCTGTTCGACGACTACTGCGCCAAACGCGGTATTCCCGAGGTCGACAAGTTCCCCTGGCCGATGGACCAGGTTTCCGCCACCTGGCGCGAAGCGACCGGTAAGCAGGCCAACGTGATCGGCCTGCGCGGCCGGCTCGTCGACCTCATCGCGGTGGCCAAGCCGGATCGCGACCAGAACCTCGGCCTCAACACCCTGCAGGCCGCGCTGGTCGAATCGGGCAAGCTGGTGCTGATGTGCCCGCCCAAGCCGATCGATTCGCTGGGGGCCAAGGTGGCCATCGCCTGGAACGGCAGCGGCGAGGCCTCGCGCGCGATGACGGCGGCCTTGCCGATCCTGCGCAAGGCCGACGGGGTGGTTCTGTTGACGGCAGCCGATTCGAAGCTGGCGGTCACCGCCGAAGAGGCAAAGATCTACCTTGAGATCCACGGGGTGAGTTGCACCGTGCAGACCTTCAAGGCGCCGTCCTCGGCAGTGGCGCAGGCCCTGTTGGAAGGCGCCAAGCAGGCGGGGGCGGATTGCCTCCTCATGGGGGCGTATGGCCAGAGCCGGCAGCGTGAACTGATCCTGGGCGGGGTAACCCAGCATGTCGTCGATCACGCGGATCTGCCCATCTTCTTCATGCACTAGCGGGGCGCGCCGGTGGCCGCCAGCGGCGGCCCGCGACGCCGCGCGACACCCCGCGACGCCCCCAGGGGGGGGCGGTTCGGTGGGCTCTGCCGCGAAATTAATAGTGCTGCCTGCCGTTAAGCAACCTCAGGTTTAGATGAGGTCAGAATCGCACAGCTTTCAGGTATCCTTGCCAGAAAAGTTCTGGTCCGCGTTTTGCGCCGCTGCCCGGTGACGTTGCATCTGCGAAGACGCAGCCGCCGGGCGGCGACGCTGCGGCCAAAGTAAAGCCGCGTGCTGCGATATAAATACCTGTTATGCCGAAAGGAAGCGGTAAGACCCAACGACAGGTCTGTTTCCTTTGCCAAATATTGCACTGCAACAAATCCGAGTATTTTTGCTCGATGCAATAAGAAGAGTAGACCTAGGCGGCTTCACACGGTATTTTGTATACCACACACCATGGATGTTCACTTGGCAGTCATGGTTTGTTAAAGAAAAGAATAGGATAAGGTCGTAAGTTCAAAAAATGCTGGGTTTTCAACCCTATGGGGAATACCCTGCTGGCCTATTCATAAAAACCTCGGGAGGTAAGAGAGCATGAGAGTTACCAGACGAATTCTGACCGGCTGCGCGCTGGCGCTGGGTATGGGCGCTGCGTTTACCGGTGTCATGGGTTCCGAAGCTCAGGCCTGGGAGCCGAAGAAGCCGGTTGAGATGATCATCATGGCGGGCACGGGCGGCGGCGCCGACCAGTTGGCCCGGCTGATCCAGGGCATCATCGACCAGAACAAATTCTCGCCGCGCCCGTTCATTCCGATCAACAAGCCCGGCGGCTCCGGCGCGGAAGCGCTGCGCTACGTCCAGGACAAGGCTGGCGACGACCATGTCGTTCTGGTCACTCTGAACAGCTACTACACGACCCCGATCATCAACCAGGGCCTCGGTGTCGACGTCACCCAGTTCACGCCGCTGGGTCTGATGGCGCTCGATACCTTTCAGCTCTGGGTGACCGCTGACAGCGGCATCGACTCGCTGGACGCATGGGTCAAGACCGTCAAGGCGGCCGACAGCTGGAATGTGGGCGGCACCGGCAAGGGCCAGGAGGACTCGATCCTCTTCGCCATGCTGCAGGCCGAGTTCGACATCAAGAACATCACCTACATTCCGTTCCCCGGCGGCGGCACCGTCGCCAAGAACCTGATCGGCAAGCACATCGCGACGACGGTGAACAACCCGTCGGAGCAGATGCAGTTCTACAAGGCCAGCCAGAGCGTGCCGCTGGTGCAGTTCACCGACGAGCGTCTGGCGGCTTTCCCGGACGTGCCGACGGCCAAGGAACTGGGCCACGACATCGTCTACTTCATGCAGCGGTCCTTCAATGCGCCTCCGGGCATGTCGAAGGAAGCGCAGGAATTCTACATCGACCTGTTCGGGAAGGTGTTCCATTCCAAGCAGTGGCAGGACTATTGCCACGAGGAAGGCCTGATGTGTGAGAAGTACGTCTCGGGTAACGAGCTCGCGGCGTTCCACGACACGGCCCTTGCCCGCCACAAGGCTCTGATCGAAAAGGTCGGCGCCAAGGCGATTACGGGCGAATAAGCGCTAAGGGAGAGGGGGGTGACGACCGGATCACCCCCCGATCCTCCTCGCGCTGTTTGCCGCGGCCCGTTGGCCGCATCCGGGCCCAAATAAAAGTCACACCAGGTCTGTTTAGATCTTACTCGTAGCTGCGCGTTTTCAGGGAGGCGCCGGTATGACGGTCCGTAATGCCGAAATTTTGGTGGCGATGATCCTCGCCATTGTATCCGCCGGGATCATGTGGAAGAGCACCGAGCTCAACATCGGTTGGGTGCCGAAGAGTGGCCCTGGCGGTGGTGCCTGGCCGTTCTGGCTGTCCACCGGCATGCTGCTGACCTCGATCTGGACCATCGTCCGGTGGTTCCGGGGCGTAACGCCGCAGTCGCGCTCGCAAGAGGAATTCATGAGCGCGGACACCGTGGCGATCGTCGGACCGGTGGTGGTCGGCCTGGTGTTGCTGCTGATCGGTACGCAGTTCCTCGGGCTGTACCTCTCGGTGTTCCTCTTCATGATCGCCTTTGTGCGATTTCTCGGACGGCACTCCTGGAAGATGACGATGTCTCTGGCGATCCTGTCGCCGATCGTGATCTTCATGCTCTTCGAGTGGGCGCTGACGACGACGCTGCCGAAGGGCATCACGGAAGAGCTGTTCTATCCGATCTACGATCTCATGTACTGAGGTCGCGGGATCGGCGAACGGATTTGTGAGGGTTCGCCAGGGCCGCAATGACGGCCTGAGCGGACGGAAAACAAGATACTTGCAAAGCAGGCGGTAAGACGGACATGGAAACAATTATCGATCCGCTCATGGGCGGTCTGCTCGAGGCCATCCAGCCAGTCAACCTGGCAATGATGGTTATCGGTTGCATCGTCGGCCTCTTCGTTGGCGCGATGCCCGGCCTGGGTTCGGTGAACGGCGTGGCGATTCTGCTGCCGATCACCTTCCTGGTGCCGCCGAACGCGGCCATCATCTTCCTTGCTGCGCTCTACTACGGCGCCATGTACGGCGGCGCCATCTCCTCGATCACCCTGGGCATACCGGGGGCGTCGACGGCGGTGGCAACGGTCTTCGACGGCAGACCGCTGGCCATGCAGGGCAAGGGGGATCAGGCTTTGGTGGCGGCGGCGATCGCCTCCTTCATCGGCGGCACGGTTTCCGTCGTCCTCTTCACCATCGCAGCGCCGCCCCTGGCCGCCTTCGCCCTGTCCTTCGGGCCGCAGGAAGAATTCGCCCTGATGATCCTGGCTTTCGCCACCTTCATCGGCCTGGGTGGCGATGATATTCCAAAGACCATGTTCTCGATCTTTATCGGGCTGGTGCTGGCGACCGTGGGCTTCGACATCATCTCCGGCAAGCCGCGCCTGATGTTCTTCGATATGGACGGCTTCAGCCACGGGATCAGCTTCCTGGTGCTCGCCATCGGCATCTACGGCATCGGTGAGATCCTCTGGACGATGGAACAGTCCGGCGGAAAGATGCAGGTGCATTACGTCAAGTCGAACTTCCGTTCGATTGTCGAGAACATCAAGCGCGCCAAGAGCTACCTCGGCGTCTCGCTGTTCGGCGGCGTGCTGGGCTATTTCATCGGCATCCTGCCGGCGGCCGGTGCGACCCCCGCATCGCTGATGTCCTATGGCCTGGCCAAGACCTTCTCCAAGGATCCTGACTCCTTTGGCAAGGGCAACGTGGTGGGCGTTGCCGCACCGGAATCGGCCAACAACGCGGCTTCGACCGGCTCCATGCTGCCGATGCTGACGCTGGGCATTCCCGGCTCGCCGACCACGGCGATCCTGCTGGGTGGCATGATCATCTGGGGTCTGCGTCCCGGCCCGCTGCTCTTCGTCGAGCATCCGGATTTCGTCTGGGGCCTGATCGGCTCGCTCTATATGGCGAACATCTTCACCGTCATCGTGAACATTGCCTTCATTCCGGTCTTCGTGAAGGTTCTGGTGATGCCCTTCACCATCCTGGCACCGATCATCTTCGTGCTCTGCCTGGTCGGCGGCTATTCGCCGAACTCGTCGCTGTTCGACGTCTGGCTGATGGTGGTGTTCGGCGCGACCGGCTATCTGCTGCGCAAACTGGATTACCCGGTGGCACCGGCCGTGCTGGCCATCGTGCTGGGCACGCTGACGGAGCAGTCGCTGCGGCAATCCCTGCTGTCGTCCCAGGGCGACCCGATGACCTTCGTCTCACGCCCGCTGTCCGGTATGATCCTGTTGTGTGCCTTCGCGCTGGTCATGCTGCCGGTGGTGAAGAAGTTCCTGCCGAAGCGGCAGGCGGCGGCTGGAACGTCGGGCGGCGATATCTGAGGGAAAGGGGCCCATGGCGGGCTGGTTGCCATGGGTCCCCTCCCGAACGCCGTCTCCGTCAAAGGCCCAATGGCCGTAGAGACCGCCGCTGGGGTATCGATGACCGGAGTATCGATGACCGTCAGACGGCTCCTTTGCGGGAGAAAAGCATTGATGAGGTGTGGTCTTCTGGTATACCATATGCCACGCTGTTCTTCCTGAGACCCCGCTGAGGAACGCTGTCTTAGTCATTGAATTTCTTTCATAGGATGATGAGGCGAGCGGATCCATGAACCTTCACGAATATCAAGCCAAAGAGCTGTTACGGCGGCACGGCGTGAAGAGCCCCGCCGGGCAGCTCGCGCGCAGCGCCGAGGAGGCCGCGGATGCGGCCCGCCAGATCGGCGGCGACCGCTGGGCGGTCAAGGCCCAAATCCATGCCGGCCTGCGCCAGGGCGCCGGCGGCGTGAAATTCTGCGATACCCCCGAAAGCGTGGCGGAGGCCGCGGCAACGCTGCTCGGCCACCGGCTGGTGACGCCGCAGACCGGCGCCAAGGGCAAGCTGGTGCGCTCGGTCTACGTCGAGCAGGCGGTGGCCCACGAGCGTGAAATCTATCTGGCCGCACTGGTCGACCGTTCGGCCGGGCGGGTGGCGCTGATCGCCGCGCGCGAGGGCGGCAACGACATCGAGGCGCGTCTGGCGGCGGCGCCCGACCAGATGCTCTCGCTGGTCATCGATCCCGAGACCGGCGTTTCCGAGGCCGAGGCCCGGGACCTCGCCGGCAAGCTGGGGCTCAGCGGCGGCATCGCCGACCAGGCGGTCGCCCTGATGCAGGCGGTCGACAAGGCCTTTACCGAGTGCGATGCCAGCCTCATCGAGATCAATCCTTTGGTGGTGACATCCGAGGGCGACCTGTTGGCGCTCGATGTGAAGATGGTGCTGGACGACAACGCCCAGTTTCGTCATTCGGATCTCGCCGACCTGCGCGACGAGGAAGAGGTCGATCCGGCCGAGCTGGAAGCCAAGCTCTACAACCTCAACTACGTGCGCCTGGACGGCAACATCGGGGTCATGGTCAACGGCGCCGGCCTGGCGCTGGCCACCGTCGACCTGCTGAAAGAGCAGGGCGGCGATCCGGCCGACTTCATGGACGTGCGCCCGGAGGCGACCCGCGCCCAGGTGACCTACGGTTTCAAGCTGCTGCTGCGCAATCCGGCGATCAACGCCATCCTGGTGAACATCTACGGCGGCGGCATCCTGCGCTGCGACACCGTGGCCGAGGGCATCGCCACCGCCTGCAAGGAAGAGGGCCTGCGCGTGCCGCTGATCGTGCGCGCCGCCGGCACCAACGGCGAGCTGGCACGCAAGATCCTGATGTCCCAGGGCATCCCCGTGACCTTCGCCCAGACACTTGCACAGGCGGCGGCCAAGGTGGTCGAAGCCGCCGGCAGAAAGGCAGCCTGATGGCGATCCTCATCGACAGCGATACCAAGGTCATCTGCCAGGGTTTCACCGGCGCCCAGGCGACCTATCACATGGAACGGGCCATCGCCTACGGCACCAAGGTCGTCGGTGGCGTGGTGCCCGGCAAGGGCGGGCGCGGCCATCTCGGCCTGCCGGTCTTCGACACCGTGGCCGAGGCCCGCGCCGCGACCGGGGCGACCGCCTCGGCGGTTTTCGTGCCGCCGCGCAACGCGGCCGCGGCGATCATCGAATCGATCGATGCGGGCATCGAGCTGCTGGTCTGCGTCACCGAACGGATCCCGGTGCTCGACATGGTGCGCGTGAAGCGCCGTCTGGAAGGCTCCGGCACCCGGCTCATCGGCCCCAATTCGCAGGGCATCCTGATTCCGGGACGTTGCAAGATCGGTGTCATGCCGGCGCACTTGGAGCGGCCCGGCAAGGTCGGCATCGCCTCGCGCTCGGCCTCGCTGACCTCGGAGGTGATCGAACAGATCTCCGGCCAGCGCCTCGGCCAGTCGACCTCCATCGGCATCGGCGGCGACCCTGTGCACGGCATGGGCTTCGTCGACTGCCTGAAGCTGTTTTTCGAGGACCCGAACACTGAGTGCGTCGTGCTGCTGGGCGAGATCGGCGGCAGCGACGAGGAAGAAGCCGCGGCTTATCTGAGCGCCAACCCGGCGCCCAAGCCGGTGGTCGCCTATGTCGCCGGCCTGCACGCGCCGACGGAGCGCCGCATGGGCCACGCCGGCACCGTGAACGTGTTCGGCCAGGGCGATGCGGCGGCCAAGATCGCCGCGCTCAGCGCCGCAGGCGTCACCATCGCGCCGTCGCCGGCGGAGATCGGGCTCACCGTGCGGCAGACCGTGCGGGCGGCCTGACGGGAACGCCGCGGGTCGTGTAAATACGGGAAAATGGGTCGTTAACGGCCAAGTCATCGCCGACACCGGTCGGCAGGGTAGGGCGGTCCCCCAGTCCACAAGGGCAGGGAGGGACCGTAGCAGGATCGGAGATTAGTCTATGCCAGAGGGAACGCCGCGCCCGTTCGAGCGGCAGATACACCCGGGTTCCGGCCGTCGCAAGGCGCCGAAGACCCCTAAGGGCCGGCAGCTCGACCCGGACGCGCAGGCCGACGTGCTGGCGCTGCTCGGCGACCGCCCCCGGCGTCCCGATCTGCTGATCGAACACCTGCACCTGATACAGGACAAGTACGGCCATCTCGCCGCGCGCCATCTGCGTGCCCTGGCGGAGGAAATGAAGCTGCCGATGGCGGCGGTCTACGAGGTGGCGTCGTTCTACGCTCACTTCGACATCGTGCAGGACGGCGAGTTGCCGCCGCCGCCGCTGACCATCCGCGTCTGCGATTCCATCACCTGCGAGATGATGGGCGCCCAGGACATCCTGAAGGCGCTGCCGGCCGAGGTCGGCGACAAGGTGCGGGTCCTGGCGGCCCCCTGCATGGGCCGCTGCGCCTGCGCGCCCGTTGCCGAGGTCGGCCACCGCCATATCGACAACGCCACGGTGGAGAGCCTTGTGGCGGCCGCCGGCGGCGACCATCACGCAGAGGTTCCGGCTTATACGGACTTCGATGCCTACCAGGCTGACGGCGGCTATACGCTGCTGCGCGCCTGCCTGTCCGATGAGCGCACGCCCGAGCAGCTGATCGAAGCGCTCTCCGCCGCCAGCCTGCGCGGCCTCGGCGGCGCCGGTTTCCCGACCGGCAAGAAGTGGCAGATCGTGCGCGGCTTTCCCGGCCCGCGCCTGATGTCCATCAATGGCGACGAGGGCGAGCCCGGTACCTTCAAGGACCGCCACTATCTGGAAACCGATCCGCATCGCTTCCTGGAAGGCGCGCTGATCGCCGCCTGGGCGGTCGGCTGCGAGCGGTGCTACATCTATCTGCGCGACGAGTATCCGGCGGTGCGTGAGATCCTGACCCAGGAGATCGCCAAGCTGGACGCCGCCGGCCTGACCGAACACTGCCCGCTGGAGATGCGACGCGGTGCCGGCGCCTACATCTGCGGCGAAGAGTCCGCGATGCTGGAATCCATCGAGGGCAAGCGCGGCCTGCCGCGCCACCGCCCGCCCTACATCGCCGAGGTGGGCCTGTTCGGCCGTCCGACCTTGAACCAGAACGTCGAGACCATGTTCTGGGTGCGCGACATCGTCGAGCAGGGGGCTGAGTGGTTCGCGTCCCACGGCCGTAACGGCGGCAAGGGCCTGCGCTCCTATTCCGTCTCCGGCCGGGTGAAGTCGCCGGGCGTCAAATTGGCGCCCGCCGGTATCTCGGTGCAGGAGCTGATCGACGAGTTCTGCGACGGCATGGCCGAGGGGCATAGCTTCCGTGCCTACCTGCCGGGCGGCGCCTCGGGCGGTATCCTGCCGGCGTCAATGGGGGACCTGTCACTGGAGTTCGGCGCCCTCGACAGGTACGGCTGCTTCGTCGGCTCCCACGCCGTGGTGATCCTGTCCGACAAGGACGACCTGAAGGCCGCGGCGCTCAACCTCATGCGCTTTTTCGAGGACGAGTCCTGCGGCCAGTGCACGCCCTGCCGCAACGGCACCGAAAAGGCCGTGCAGTTGATGAGCCGCAAGACCTGGGACGTACCGTTGCTGGAGGAGCTTGCGCAGGTCATGCGCGACGCGTCGATCTGCGGCCTCGGACAGGCCGCCCCCAATCCCCTGCAATCGATCCTCAAGTACTTCCCGTATGAGCTGAAATGACCGCTGTGGCGAAACAGGCGGACGTCGTCCGCTTCACCCTGGACGGCCACGAGATCGAGGCGCAGCCGGGCGAGACCATCTGGCAGGCGGCGGCACGCTACGGGACCAAGATCCCGCATCTGTGCTACGCGCCGGAGCCGGGCTACCGCGCCGACGGCAATTGCCGCGCCTGCATGGTGGAGATCGAGGGCGAGCGCGTGCTCGCCGCCTCGTGCATCCGCGAGCCGCGGGCCGGCATGGTGGTGAAATCCGCCAGCGAGCGTGCCGAGAAGGCCCGCGCCATGGTGTTCGAACTGCTGGTCGCCGACCAGCCGGAGCGGGCCACCTCCCACGACCCGGAGAGCAAGTTCTGGAACTGGGCGTCGGACATCGACGTCACCGAGAGCCGCTTCCCGGCGCGCGAAACCTGGGCGCCGGACGTCAGCCATACGGCCATGGCGGTGAACCTGGATGCCTGCATCAACTGCAACCTTTGTGTGCGCGCCTGCCGCGAGGTCCAGGTCAACGACGTCATCGGCATGGCCTACCGCGGCCACGGCGCCAAGGTGATCTTCGACTTCGACGACCCCATGGGCGAGTCGACCTGTGTGGCCTGCGGGGAGTGCGTGCAGGCCTGCCCGACCGGTGCCTTGATGGAAGCCAACCTGCTGGACGACAAGGGCACCCGTGTCGAATTCCCGGACCGTTCGGTCGATACCCTGTGTCCGTACTGCGGCGTCGGCTGCCAGACCACGGTGCATGTGAAGGACGATAAGATCCTCTACATCGACGGGCGCGATGGGCCGGCCAACGAGAACCGGCTCTGCGTGAAGGGCCGCTTCGGCTGGGACTACATCTACAGCCCGCATCGCCTGACCAAGCCGATGATCCGGCGCGACGACGCCCCCAAGAAGTGGGACGATCAGATCGATTCCCTGAATCCCTGGACCCACTTCCGCGAGGCGACCTGGGAAGAGGCGCTCGACCGGGCGGCCCAGGGGCTGAAGAAGGTCTATGAGGCGGAAGGCCCCGCCGGCCTCGCCGGCTTCGGTTCGGCCAAGGGGTCCAACGAGGAGGCCTACCTCTTCCAGAAGCTCATCCGCACCGCCTTCCATACCAACAACGTCGACCACTGCACGCGGCTGTGCCATGCGTCTTCCGTGGCGGCCCTGATGGAGGGTATCGGCTCCGGCGCGGTCACCGCCCCCTTCATGGCGGCCAAGGACAGCGACTGCATGATCATCATCGGCGCGCGTCCGGAACAGAACCATCCGGTCGCCGCCACCTTCCTGAAGAACGCCGCCAAGCGCGGCGCCAAGATCATCCTGATGGACCCGCGCGGCCAGCAGATCAACCGCTATGCCCACAAGCACCTGCAGTTCAAGCCGGGTCAGGACGTGGCGCTGCTCAACGCGATGCTGCACACCATCATCGAGGAAGGCCTGACCGACGAGCAGTACATCCAGGCCCATACCAGCGGCTTCGAAGATCTGAAGACGATGGTCAAGCAGTTCTCGCCGGAAGCCATGGAGAAGGTCTGCGGCATCGACGCGGCGACCATCCGCGAAGTCGCGCGACTCTATGCCCGCTCCGAACGCTCGATCATTTTCTGGGGCATGGGCATTTCCCAGCACGTGCACGGCACCGACAATTCGCGCTGCCTCATCGCCTTGACCATGATCACCGGTCAGGTCGGCCGCCCCGGCACCGGCCTGCACCCCTTGCGTGGTCAGAACAACGTGCAGGGCGCGTCCGACGCGGGCCTCATCCCGATGGTCTACCCCGACTACAAGTCGGTCGAACTGACCGAGGTGCGCGAGCACTACGAGAGCTTCTGGGGCACCAAGCTGGATCCCAAGCGCGGCCTGACGGTGGTGGAGATCATCGACGCGATCATCGCCGGCCAGATCAAGGGCATGTATGTCATGGGCGAGAACCCGGCGATGTCGGATCCTGACCAGGCCCATGCCCGTCAGGCGCTCGCCAAACTGGAATGCCTGGTGGTGCAGGACATCTTCCTGACCGAGACCGCCTGGCACGCCGATGTGATCCTGCCGTCCTCGGCCCATGCGGAGAAGTGGGGCAGCTTCACCAACACCAATCGCCAGGTCCAACTGGGGCGTCCGGTCGCGGCGCCGCCGGGCGAGGCGCGCCAGGACTGGGAGCTGATCCAGGAACTCGCCAACCGCCTCGGTCTTGGCTGGACCTACGGTCACCCCAAGGATGTCTTCACCGAGATGGTGGAGATCATGCCGTCGCTGAAGAACATCTCCTGGGACCGTCTGGTGCGCGACGAGTCGGTGACCTATCCGGTCGACGGACCCGACGTGCCCGGGAACGAGATCCTCTTTGCCGAGGGCTTCCCGACGGCCGATGGCCGCGCGAAGATCGTGCCGGCCGGCCTGGTGCCGCCGGACGAGGTGCCGGACAGCGACTTCCCGCTGGTGCTGACCACCGGGCGTATGCTGGAGCATTGGCATTCCGGCTCCATGACGCGCCGCGCCACGGTGCTCGACAATCTGGAGCCGGAGGCTGTCGCCAGCCTTAATCCGCGCCAGTTGCACCTGATGGGCTTGCAGCCCGGCGACATGGTGAAGGTGGCAACCCGCCGCGGCGAGATCGCGCTGAACGTGCGCTCGGACCGCGATGTGCCGGAGGGCATGGTGTTCATTCCCTTCTGCTTCAACGAGGCGGCGGCCAACATGCTGACCAATCCGCAGCTCGATCCCTTCGGCAAGATCCCGGAGTTCAAGTTCTGCGCCTGCAAGGTCGAGCCCCTGAAGACCTCCGTCGCGGCGGAGTAGGCAGCGACGGCATCGGCGCAAGAATCGCCAAGACGTCCGCAGGTTCCTTTGGTGAGTTGGTGAGGCTGTTGCCCACCAACCACCGGAAGGAATGCCATGCCCGTCCCTTTGTGCGGCGATTGTTCCAATAGAGATTTTCACGGTGGTGGGACGTGACTCCCGGCCGGTTCGCCGGAAAGCGGGTCCTCGTTACCGGCGGCACCTCCGGCATAGGCCGTGAGGCGGCGCTGGCCTTTGCCGGCGAAGGGGCGCGGGTGGTGATCTCCGGCCGCGACGCCGGGCGCGGGCAAGAGGCGGTGCGGGCCGCCGAAGCGCTGGGCGGCGAGGCAGCCTTCCTGGCGGCGGACGTGACCGATCCGGCGGCGGTTTCCCGCCTGGTCGAGCAGGCCGCCAGGCAGCTTGGCGGCCTCGACATCGCCTTCAACAATGCAGGCTTCCAGGAGCGTCGGGCGCTGCTGCACGAGCAGCCGCCGGGAACCTACGACGTCGTCTTCGACACCAACCTGCGGGCCGTCTTTCTTGCCATGCAGGCGGAGATCGCACTCATGCTGGGGCAGGGCGGCGGGGTCATCGTGAACAACGGCTCGGTCAGCGGCGTGCGCAATCCCAATCCCGGCCTTGCGCTCTACTGCGCCTCCAAGGCCGCCCTGCTGTCGCTGACCCGTTCGGCGGCGATGGAATACGCCGCGCAGGGTATCCGCATCAACACGGTCTCGCCGGGCCGGATCGAAACGCCGATGATGCGCGACGCGGTTGCCGGCGACCTCGATGCGGTGGCCGCGGGCCTGCCGGCCCGGCGCATCGGCAAACCGGCGGAGGCGGCCGCTGCGGTGCTGTGGATCGCCTCGCCGGAAGCGAGCTTCGTCTTCGGTCACAATCTCTGCGTCGACGGTGGCTTCCTTTCGGCCTAGCATGGCCGTGGGTAGGCAACGCAGGCGGAAGAGGGATCCTCAAGATGGCACGCTCACCCGACCCCAACCGCTGCCACATGTGGGGCGATGCCGGTCTGCCCGGTGTCCTGCTGATGCGCGCCGACCTGAGGGACCATGAATTCAGCCCTCACGTGCACGACGAACTGGTGATCGCGGTGACGGAACAGGGCGGCGCCGAGTTCGACAGCCGGGGCGTCCATGACGTGGCGGAGGTCGGCAGCACCCTGGTGTTCAATCCGGGCGAGCCCCATGCCGGGCGGCTGGGGCGCAGCGCCCACTGGCGCTACCGCGCATTTTATCTGGACGACCATGCGCTGAACCGGCTGGCCTGCGATCTGGAAGTGCACCGGGATTCCTTGCCGGGCTTTTGCGTCAACAAGCTCAGCGATCCGGCGATCGCCACGGTCCTGCAAGGCCTTCACGCCGCCACCGAGGCGGATGCCTCGGTGCTCGGGCGGCAGAGCGGCTTGCTGTCCGCCATGGCGGAGCTTTATGGGCGCTACGGCAGCCCGCGCCCGCGGGTGAGGCCGTTGGGCGAGGAGCGGACCCGCATGGGGCGTGTCGCCGACTATCTGCGCGCCCACTACGCCGAGGCGATCACCCTGGACCGGCTGGCCGACGTCGCGGGGATGAGCGCCTTCCACCTGGCGCGTTGCTTCAAGAAGGAACTCGGCCTGCCGCCCCATGTCTATCTGACCCAACTGCGCCTGCACGAGGCCAAGCGGCTGCTGGCGCAGGGCCTGGGGCTGGCGGAGACGGCCGCGGCGGTCGGCTTCTACGACCAGTCGGCCCTGTCGCGTCACTTCAAGAAGATCTACGGCGTGACCTCCGGTCAGTATGCCCGGGCGGTCGGCTAGCGCGGCTTAGGGTTCCGCCGGATCGCCCGCGAAGACGATGCGGTTGCGCCCGCTGTTCTTGGCGTCGTACATCGCCGTGTCGGCCTGGCGCAGCAGCTCTTCGCGGTTGTCGGCATCCAGGGGATAGAGCGCGATGCCGATGCTGGCGCCGATGGTAATTGGCGGGCCCGGGTCCTCGACGGTCAGGTTGAGGGAGTCGAGGATGCGTTCGGCGACGAGGCGCACGCCGTCCACGCCGCTTTCCGGCTTCATGGCGGCAATGACCGCGAACTCGTCGCCGCCGAGACGGGCAACGAAATCGCTGTCACGCACCGAGGACGTCAGGCGCAGGGCCACCTTGCGCAGCAGGGCGTCGCCGCGGTCGTGGCCGAGCTGATCGTTCACCGGCTTGAAGTTGTCCAGGTCGACGAACAGCACGGCCTTGGCGGCGCCGGCAGCCTGCGCCACCCCCAGGGTCTGTTCCAGGTAGTCCAGGAAGTAGCGGCGGTTCGGCAGGCCGGTCAGCTCGTCGTGGCGGGCCTGGAAATCGCTGTACTGGCGGCTCTTCTCGATCTCCTTGTTGCGCAGGGCCAGGTCCTCGGCCATGTGCACCATCTGCTGGGCCTGCTGCTCGACCATCGAGCGTTCCAGGTCGATGTCCTCGAAGTGACGGGTCATTTCCCGTTCCTTCTCCTCCAGCGCCTCGCGGGTCCGGGTGATCTCGGTGATGTCGGTGTAGGTGGAGACGAAGCCGCCGGAGGCCAGCGGACGGCCGGTCACCTCGATGACACCGCCGTCGGGGCGCCTGCGCACGAAGCTGTGCGGCTTGAACTTTCGGGCAAGGGCCAGGCGCCGTTCCACCAGGGCGGCGATGTCGCCCTCGTTTTCCGTCGGGCCGTACTCGCCGCGCTCCGCATTGAGGCGGAAGAAGGCTTCCAGCGGTGTGCCGATCTGGCCCAGTTCGCGCGGGAAATCCAGCATGGTCAGGAAGGCCTGGTTGAAGGCGACGAGATTCAGATTGCCGTCGAAGATCGACAGGCCGATGTGCAGCGTGTCGAGCCCCTCCTGGACGGCGGCGATGTTGTTCGCCATCCGGGCATCCGATGATCGCTTGTCGTCGAACACGCGTTCCCACCCTTCGCGTGAGTGTCCTCACCGCTTGCCCCCTGGCGGCTCGGCCTTGTTTGCTGGCGCCGGCATCGTTCCCCGTGAGGCTCCGCCATTCTCGCCAACTTTGGTAAAGACCGCCTTAACCGGTTGAAAGAGTCGACGCTTAACTTCGCTTAAAGCCGGTAGTTGCAGGGCGGAAAACGGTTCAACCTATTGATTTTCCGCCGTCGCTAGGTGCCTGGCACTGCGCGTGTCCAGTGTGGGCGTTACCGGGAGGATGGTCTGGAGCCGGCGTATGGCGGCGGGCTCACCCGATCTTCGTCGCCGCCAGCACCGCCTCGTCCAGGGCGACGCCGAAGCCGGGCGCGTCGCTCAGCTGCAGCCAGCCGTCCTGGTGGTCGAAGGGCTGGGCCAGCAGGTAGTCGCGGCGCTCCAGGCTCCATTCCGGCGGATCGAAGGGGAATTCCAGGAAAGGCGCCTCGCCGATGCCGGCGGTCAGGTGGGCGTTGGCCACCACGCCGAAGCCGTTGGACCAGGTGTGCGGCGTGAAGGCGATGCCGAACTCGCGCGCCATCACGGCGACACGGCGCAGGCCGGTGATGCCGCCGACCAGGGCGCAGTCCGGCTGTACCACGTCCAGGCAGCCCTCGGCGATGAGGTCGCGGAACTCGTAGAGCTCGCGGGTCATCTCGCCGCCGGCGATGCGCAGATCGACGCTGTCGCGCAGCCGCTTCAGGCCGGCGCGGTCGGCCCGGTGCAGCGGCTCCTCCATCCAGTAGACGTCCAGGCGCTCCAGTTCGCGGGCCACGGCGATGGCGTCCTTCAGGGTCCAGGGCGCCTCGGTGTCCCAGGGCATGCGCCAACCCTGGTTGCAGTCCACCATCAGCTCCAGGCGCGCGCCGACCCGCTCGCGCACCGCTTCCAGGGCGGCGATGTCGTCGCGCCAATCTCCTCGATGAAAGCGCACCTTCAGGGCGCCGAAGCCCGCATCGGCGAAGCGCTCGGCGGTCCCGGCCATGGCCTTGGGATCGCGCAGCACGCCGGAGGAGGCATAGGCGCGCACCCGGTCGCTGCGCCCGCCCAGCAGGCGCCACACCGGCTCGCCGGTGATCTTGCCGGTCAGGTCCCACAGGGCGAGGTCCAGCGGCCAGCAGCGCCCGTAGTGGAACTGGATGTGGGACAGCACCTCGTAGTGCCGTTCCAGGTGGCGCGGGTCCTGGCCGATGAAGAGGTCCTCGTGGCCGGCAAGGCCCAGCATCAGGTCGCCGGAGCCGATGCCGACGCGCCCGTCGCTGTCGGTCACCCGCACCACGGAGACGTCGAAGTGGCCGCGCGGCCGCCCGTCCCAGCTCGCCACGAAGGGCGGGTCCAGCGGCAGACGGTGGTGGCTGACGTCGATCTTGGCAATGGTGGGCATGGGAAACTCCTGCGGCCCTGCGGGATTAGGCGAGCGCCATCATAGCGCCGGCGAAGCGGTCGATGTCGGCGTCTTCGACGGGGCGCGCGGTGGCAACGCGCATCGGCTGGTTCTCCGGCGCGCGCATCTCGGCGGCCAGCGTCGCCCCGTCGAAGGCCTTGAAGGCGTCGGGCAGGCTTCGGGCGACGCCGCAGCGGGTCATCAGGTCGCTGTACCAGCCGGGCAGTTCGTCGGCACTGTTCAGGCCGCAGGCACGCGCCGCCGCGTCGAAGTGCCCGTCATCGGTCTCCACCGACCATGCCAGCGTCGCTTCCAGGCCCAGCGCGGTGGCGAGGCCGTGGTGCACCGGCGCCAGGCCGGCCAGCGCATGGGAGATGTTGTGGGCGACGGCGGTCCCGCAGTTGTCGATGGCGATGCCGGCCAGGGCGGAGCCGAGCAGCAGGTCGCCGCGCGCCTGCAGGTTCTGCGGCTCGCGCACCGCCGTTTCCAGCGCACCGGCGATCAGCGTCAGCGCCTTCCAGGCGGTCAGCGAGTTGCCGGCGGTGGCGTTGCGGTTGGTGCAGGATTCCAGCGCGTGGACGAAGGCGTCGAGACCGGTCCAGGCGGTCAGCGCCGGCGGCAGCGACAGCGTCAGGGCCGGGTCGAGCACCACCCGCTTCGGCTTGGTCTCCTGGCCCCAGATCCACAGCTTCTTGCCGGCGGCGTTGGCGAAGATATTGGTGGCCGAGAGCTCCGATCCGGTGCCTGCCGTGGTCGGCACGCAGATCGCCGGGATGCCCCTGGCGGGAAGGGGCTTGGCGGCCAGGGCATAATCCATGGCCGGGGCCGCGTCCGGAGCGATGGCCGCCGCCACCTTGCCGATGTCCAGCGCCGAGCCGCCGCCGATGGCGATCGCCGCATCGGCACTCTGCCGCCGCGCGGCTTCTGCGGCTGCATCGATCTGGTAAGCCTTGGGCTCGCCGGCGATGTCGCTGTAGACCGCGACGCGGGCGCCGCTCTCCTCCAGGCTCTGCTGGATCGGTGCGACGAGACCCAGGCTCACCAGGGCCGCATCGGCGATGATCAGAACCTTGGCGCCGCCCGGCGCGACGGCCTGCACGTCCTGGGTCAGGCTGTGCGCGCGTCCCGGCCCGAAATGGATTTCCGGTACGGCGTTGAGGGAGAAGGGTGCGGGGGAAGCGGGAGAGGTAACGGTCATGAAAGGTCCTGGGCCGCGCGGTGTCCCTCCGCCCTTAGCGCAGCTAGGCAGCGGCGGCAAGTCTGTCAGCGCCGGGGTGTCGCTCCCGGACTATCCGTTGCGGTCACCGGCCGGTTAGATATCGCCCGCCGTGCTGCGGTGGGCGGCTCACCGTCGAACTGTCGGAGGCCAGACTGTGCACCAGGAAATCCTGCAGCAGACTGCCCAATACACCAAAGGCGTCTCAAGAAACTGCTAGGCCGTTTCCTTGACTGGAAGCAAAGAGCGCATGTCTGAGGGAAAAAAGAAGTTAGAGACAATCGCCCAGTAGTTGTAATGATGCAATTTGGTGGTGAGAAAATATATAGTCACGCTACAACTAAGGGTAGCTTGCGAATTCCGGGCAAGCGTCTTCGGTGGGATCCGGCCTTTTTTGAGAAGAATCTCAAGGTATGGCGAAGGGATGGGATTTATTGGGCGCTCTTCAAAGCGAAGGTCGCGCGTGAGGCCCTGTGGAGCGGTCAGACCCTGGCTGAGTTGGCGGCTCATCTCGATGTCCATCTGAATCTGATCACCAGGTGGAAGCGTCGGGAGGCTGAGGGGATGGTCGGTATTTTCTATGGCAGGCCCGAACGGGCGACCGGCCGTACCGGTCTGAGTTCAAAGAGTTGCACGTGAAGGTCGGGGAACTGGCGATCGAAAGGTCTTTCTGTCCAACGCCGGCAGGGGGCCGGTCCAGATGGCGAGTTGGGCCTGTACAACTTTGCAAGCCAAATGAAGTTCACTGGCGGATGGTTGGACATCCACTCCAGATCCGGAAATGGGGTTCGGGCTCGTCTAGTCGTGCTTTTCGAGCCGGATAGGCGACAACCTGCGGCGCGGCTCCTGAGACTTCGCTTCAGTCGAAGTCCGCGAAAATTCTAAGTAGAGAGCGGGGGTGCAGTCTTGAGGATTCGGGTTCTTCTTGCTGACAATCACGGACTCTTTCTCGAGGGGCTGAAATGTCTGTTGGAAAAGCGAGACGACATGGATGTCGTGGGTGTGGCCAAAGATGGTCTTGCAGCGGTAAAGGCAAGCTCGAAAAACTTAGTCGACGTTGTCATCATGGATATTTTGATGCCGGGCATGAACGGCATCGAGGCAACGCGCCGGATAAAGGCGGCGCGTCCCGAGACTGGCGTGATTTGTCTGTCGATGCATGCTAACGCGCAATTTGTCACCGACGTCCTCAACGCTGGAGCTTCGGGCTATCTGCTTAAGGAGTGCGGCCCCGCGGAACTGATCAACGCGATTCACGCCGTATGGGAAAACCGAGCCTACTTGACCCCCGTGATCGCTGAAATTGTGGTGCAGGATTATAGGACCCGTCGATCCGATCCTGCAGCTTCGGAAAGTACAAGGCTCACCGGGCGGGAGCGGGAAATTCTTCAGTTAATCGCGGAAGGTCACAGCACCAGAGATATCGCAGAGCGGTTATGCTTGAGCGTGAAAACCATTGGCACCCACCGTGAGAACCTCATGGCCAAGTTGAGTATTTACAGCATCGCCGGTCTTACGAAGTACGCGATCAGAATGGGCGTGACCGCTGTCGATGCAGATCCGCTAGGCCGGCCCCATATGCCTTCGCCTGATTGACGAAAATACGAAGTCCGGCGCCCTCACTGTGGACGCCAGTTGGGCATGACCGGAGTTGGCGGACCGACCCTGGCGCCGACAGACCTCTGGGAAGGCCTTCCGAGGTAGCCGGGCGTCTTCCCGATCAGGTTTCCGGCAAGCCAATCTCAGACTCTATGAAGCACAAACTCAGCGACTTCCCGATTTTCAATGCTGCTGAATTGCAGGAAGAATAAACGCAATGAAGAAGAAATCCGGTATCCGGCAACGGTAGTCGCCGTATTTCCGATTTAATAAATATATGCGTTCAACTTCCAATTTTTAACGGGTGAGTGACTTTTCTGAGGAACAGAAAGGGAGCGGGAGCGCTATTCAATGATGAAGCTGGAAGAACTTGTTTCTGTCGTACAAAAGGCGGTTCTTTCGGCGGCGAGTGCGCTGGCTCAGCAAAATCTCGATATATTTCAGGATTACTTCGAAGAAATCACCGACGGGGACGAGCTTATCTCCCGGGTTCATACGTCGCTCGCATCCGTTGCCTCTGCTATCGAATCGAGCGATCAAAGCACCGCAGAAACCTCCTTGCGCGATGCGGCCGAGGCGCTAAGAAACGCCGCCGAGAGTGTTCGTCGCCAGGCCGGCGGGGAAGACGGGTCGTCGGAGGGGCAGCTCTATGTCCCGAAGCGGATGGTTCTTCAGTATCCGACGATTGAGCACGGCGTTCCAGGGGTCCAGCACGTCCAAGTACCACTGATCACACTTGCGCCGGTCTCCATGCCGGAGGTCACTGAAGTGCGATTCAAGGCAGAACTCGAACTTAGTATCGACGATGACGATAACCTGCGGGTCAGCTTTCCGCAGCGGCGGAGCCCCAGGTCTGGCGCGCAGTCGGCGCAGCAACCGAATGCCGAGTTGGCATCGGGAAGAGGCGGCACAGCAGCAGAAGGGAGCACCGCGACGCTGGAAATCGTCATCAATGGACGGCAACCGGCAGATGGGCTCCTCAAGGTTATTGAAGGTTATGAAAAGGCATTGCGTGCCCAGATACCAGGATAGACCACACTAAAGTTCTTAGAGACGCAGACAACCAGCGGACGCAACTCGCAACAATGAAAGGAACCTTTGGATATGGCTACGGCTCAACCACCTCTTGTGTCGATGGCAGAGCAGTTTACCGGCCTCCCGATGAAGGATCTGATCGGGGCCCCAATGGCTGCCGCCGCAAGTGCGAATGCAATGATGGCAACGACTCAGGTGAATTTCCTTCTGGACACCTGCTTCAGCTATGACGAGGCGAATAAAAACTATACACCGATCATGATCACCATGGCGATAACCCGCGGGGTTCTTGTGCCGGTCGACCCGACGGTAGCAGATCAAGAGCCGACGATCGAACAGGTGGATACGACCTTCGACCTCCCTCTGCTCACACTGCTCCCTCTCAACTCGCTAGCGGTCGATGAAGTGCAGGTCGACTTTGAAATGGAGGTGAAGTCCAGCTTCGCCGAAGCGACCAATCAGGCTACCGAAACCGCGATGGCCGCTAAGTCGGACTGGGCGGCAAAGGTGGGCTATGGCATCTTCTCCGCCGAGATCAAGGGCAGCGTGAGCTACGACAGCAAGAGTTCGTCCTCGCACGATACCAACTATCAGAAGAGCAATTCGGCGAAGTATACGGTTATGGCTCATGCGGGACAGCTGCCATTGCCGGATGGTGTGAAGGTCATCATCGAGGCATTCACCAATGCCATTTCGCCGATCACCATGCCGGTAATTGAATCGGCTTAGTCCGTATTAAAGAACGGGCGTCCGGTCCCGACAGCGGACCGGACGCCGATCGGGTGTCGTAGATGCAAACAAAAATAGAATGCCCAAATTGCAGCTCAGAAATTCAATTGGACCTGGCCGCGCTTTTGCAAGGCGCTTCATTCCGATGCTCCAATTGTAACCTCGAAGTTGCGTTGCATGAGAAGAGTTTGGTGACAACCCGCGAGGCAGTGCAAAAGTTTGAGTCATTGGCTCCGAAAACCGCGGTGGGCACAAAGCCGTCAGGTAGTAAGGCAGGGAAAAGAAGTCGTTCGGCAGAGAAAAAAGCCAAAGAATTGGCTGCTGTCGGAGCCATTGAGGGTCCTGCGCGGACTATCGGCTCAACACCAAAAGCATCTCCCTCCCTTCAGAAACTGGCGGAACAAACATCTCCATCAGGATCGGGTCCGCAGCTCGAGAAATCGGATGCCGTGTCCTCCAGAGACGTGTCAGGGGGGGTGGATCGCAAGCGACGCCGATCAAAGCCAGTCGTCGTCCGCCGGAGGTCAAAACCGGTCGTGAGGTCCCCTCGCCGTGGCGGCTAATTTCTCTTGCGAGCGGCCACCAGACGTAACCGAGGGCGATGAGCGCGGCGGCGGCGAGGATCAGCAGGACCAGCGCGGCCTTCGGGCTTATGCCGAGGACTTTGGGCTCGTAGGGCCTGGTGGGTGCGAGCGCGGCAAGGTCGCTGGACGTGAGGGACTGGACCACGGGTTGACCTCCCTCGCAGGGAGTGCCAGGGGATTCAGCTGGCTGATCTGATTGCTTATAGCCCCGAGTTATAGCCCCGAGTTATAGCCCCGAGTTATAGCCCCGAGTTATAGCCTGGGTAGACGCCGCCGGCGTTGCGCGAACCCGATGTCGGCAAGGCGGCGGTCGCGCTATCCTGAAAGGGGAAGTCAGATATCGCCCGCCTTGCTGCGGTGGGCGGCGAGGACCAGCGCCAGGGAGACGCAGCCGGCCAGCAGGAAGCCGGCGGCCAGCGGCACCACGGAGGCTTCGTAGAAGCGCCCGACCGTGACCGAGAGGACGACCGCCACCAGGCTGGAGATCGAGGCGATCATCGAGGCGCCGAGACCGGCGACCCGGCCGAGCGACTGCATGGCCATGGCGTTGAGGTTGCCGAACAGCAGGCCGTTGCAGAAGAACGCCATGAAGCAGAGCGTCATGAAGACGCCGAAGGGCGGCACGCCGTCGTAGAGCAATCCCGCAACGAAGAGCGCCCCGGCCAGGACCACGACGCCGCTGAGCGCGATCACGGACAGGCGGTGCATGCCATAGCGCATGACGAGCTGGCTGTTGGTGAAAGAGGCGATGCCGATGCCCAGGGCCAGGATGGCGAAGTAGAGCGGGAAGGTGTCGCCGATGCCGTAGAGGTCGAGGAACATCGCCTGTGCGGTGCTGAGGTAAAGCAGGAAGGCGCCGAAGATGAAACCGGCGCAGAAAGTGTAGGCCATGACTTTGGCGTGGCGCGCGATCAGCAGGCCGTTTGCCAGGATCGTGACGGGCGAGAACCGGACACGCCGCTCCGGCGCCAGGGTCTCCGGCTGGCGCAGCCCCAGCCAGGCCGCGACGATGGCGGCGATGGCCAGGAAGACGAAGAAGATGGACCGCCAGTCGGCGACGGTCAGCACCAGTTGCCCCAGTGCCGGGGCCAGCATGGGCACCAGGATGAAGACCATCATGATGAAGGACATGATGCGCGCCATCGCCGGCCCTTCGTACTGGTCGCGCACCAGCGCGCGGGCGGCGATCTTGGGGCCGGCGCAGCCGATCCCCTGGATGATGCGGCCGAGCAGCACCTGCTCCAGCGAGCCGGCGGTCATCGCCACCACGGCGCCGAGCGAGAAGAGGACCAGGCCGATGAGGATCGCCCGCTTGCGCCCGAGGGCGTCGGAGAGCGGCCCGAAGAATATCTCGCCGAACACCATGCCCAGGATGAACAGGGTGACGACCAGTTGGGTATCCTTCGCCTCACTGACCGCCAGGGCCTCACCGATGTCGCGCAGGGCCGGCAGGACGGCGTCGATGCTCAGCGCCGTCAGCGACGTCGTCAGCGACAGCAGGGCGACGAACTCGGGCGTGCGCAGGGCCGGCTTGGCGCGGGTGGAATCGGTCATCGGAAAAGGGGCTTTGGGCGAAAGGGCTTGGGGCGAAAAGAGGGGGGCGAAAAGATGGAGGGCGAAAAGACTGCGAAAGGGTCGCCAGACTAGCCGCTTTGGCCGCTCCGGCCCAATGCCCATGCCGCAACCCCCGCATGCGGCCGTTCCGCCACGCAAAAAGCCCCGGGAACCATCGGTTCCCGGGGCTCTTGCTTGAGTTTACAGGCTGCGCTTACTGGGCGCGCTTGAGGGCAGGTACCGGCTCGCTCGGCATCGTCGCCCTCTTCGGCGGCAGGACCGGGGTCGGGCCGGCGTTGCCGTTGGCGCCGTCCTTGCTGTAGCCGCCGGCGGCGGCGCCGCCCAGCGCGGGGTTCATCTGCGGGGTGCAGCGGATCTTCCAGACCGCCTGGTCCATCAGCTTGTAGTCGCCGGACCAGCTGTTCTCATTGGCGCCCTTGCTGCGCACGAAGACGCGCAGGTTGGTGAGGATGGTGTTTTTGTTGGTGGCGGCGCCATTGGGCGTGCCGAGATCGAAGGCGTAGTTCTGGGTGTGGTCCTTCGAATCGTAGGCGATGATCCCCGATTCATGCAGCGGCGTGTTGCCCGCGGCGATGCGGATACGCAGCTGGCCCTTGCCCTGGCCCTGATAGAAGACGCGGAACTGCTTCGTCGCCGGGCAAGCGCCGACATGGTCCGGCATCTCGTGCGGGAACTGCGCGGAGGTAATCTTGAAGGGCTGTGCCTGCTGGTAGCCGCCGTTCGGAACGCTCTTAGCGACCTGGGCGTTCAGGTTGGTCAGCTGCGGGTCGCCTTTGTAGACGATCTTCACCGGCACGTCCTTGGTCATGAACGATTCGTCGGCATAGGCTTCGATGATCGTTTCTTTCTTGACCTTGTAGCGCGTGTAGGGTGAGCAGGTGGACTCCCAGCGGATCGGCAGGCTGGCCATGATCACGTGGTCCTGGCGCAGGTACTGCAGGCGGTCCGGGGCCTGGTCGGCCGCGGCCTGCACCAGCGCCACCGGGTCCAGGTCGATGGCGGGGTTGGCCAGCAGGTTCTTGGGCAGCTGGAAGACCTTGGCATCCATATCGCTGACGTGGTTGATGTTATTTGAATCTGGCAGGGTTTTCTGCATCACCAGACTGGTCCGGCCGATGCCGAAGGCGCCTTCGCTGAGGAAAGCGCCATGGCGCTTGAACGCATTCTCGGAGGTGGTGCCCAGGCACTCGACGGCGCCGCCGACGGAGACCGCGATGGTGCTGCCCTGGATGCCCAGGTCCACGCTGTTCAGCTGATGGTTGGCGGCCGTGTTCTTGACGACGATCTCCGGGGTCGTGTTGCTGACCAGCACCATGTCCTTGACGTAGTGCCAATCCTGGTCGTCGGCGGAGGCCGGCGCGGAGAGCGCGGTGAGGGCGATGCCGAGGGCCGTGGCCCCCTGGGCAAGGGTTTTGGTGGCGAACATAAGGATACTCCCACAGATTTGGCGAACTGGCGGGATGGCTGGTCCATTTCCGCCTCGACCCATGTGTCGTGGGACAATGAGAAGAGGTTCAAATCAATTTTCAGGCGAGGAGTTTAGGCGGGGAAAGTAAGGGAAAGGTCAAGAATCCCGCGGGGGTTATTCGCCTTATGGCTGTAGGCCCCCGCTGAGGCGCCCGCCCCAGGGGTACCCTAGCCGCCGACCGGTTCCAGGCGCAGCAGGCTGCCGCGCGGGCTGTCGGTGAGGAGGTAGAGAGCGCCGTCCGGCCCGGCGCGAACGTCGCGGATGCGGTCGCTGAGATCGGTCAGCAACTGCTCCTGCTCCGTCACCGTGTTGCCGTCCAGTTCCAGGCGCCGCAGGTGGCGCCCGGCCAGGGCGCCGACGAAGAGGTCGCCTTTCCATTCCGGGAACGCATCGCCGTCGTAGAAGGCCATGCCGCTGGGCGCGATGGAGGGCACCCAGTAGACCACCGGCTGTTCCATGCCCGGCGCCTCAGTCTTGTCGGAAATGACGGTGCCGGAGTAGTCGATGCCGTAGGTGATCGCCGGCCAGCCGTAGTTGGCGCCGGCCTTCAGGATGTTCACTTCGTCGCCGCCGCGCGGTCCATGCTCGTGCGCCCAGACAGCGCCGGTTTCGGGATGCACCGCCATGCCCTGGACGTTGCGGTGGCCGTAGCTGAAGATCTCCGGCAGGGCGTCGGCATGCCCCACGAAGGGATTGTCGTCCGGCACGCTGCCGTCGTCGTTCAGGCGCATGATGCCGCCCAGGTGCGAGGTCGTTCTCTGCGCCTCGGCCATGTAGGTGCGGCGGTCCCCCAGGCTGACATAGAGCGTACCGTCGGGGGCGAAGGCGAGGCGGCCGCCGTAGTGCGCGGCGCCGGGCGTTTTCGGCCGGGCCCGGAAGATCACCTCGAGATCCTGGAGGGCGCTGCCGTCGAAGCGGGCGCGGGCTACCTCGGTGCCGGCCTCGTTGCCCGCCCCACCGGCGTAGGAGAGATAGATCAGCCCGTTGTCGATAAAGCCCGGGTGCAGGGCGATGTCCAGCAGGCCACCCTGGCCGCGCGCCGCGACCCGGGGAACGCCGTCGACCGCCGCGCGCTGCAGCGCGCCGTTCTGGTAGAGGCGCAACGCGCCGCTGCGCTCGGTGATCAGGATGCCGCCGCCTCCGGGACCCTCATCCGGCAGGAAGGCCATGCCCCAGGGGTGGTCCAGGCCGCGCGCCAGGGTGACCAGCCGGAAATCCGCCTGCTGCGACTGCTGGACGTCGTCGGCGGCCGTGGCCGGCAGCGCGGCGAGGAAAAGCAGCAGGACCGCGTAGCCGGCCCTGCGGCCAAGGGGGCGGCCAGGGGTGCGGCCAAGGATGTGGCCTGGGGCGCGGAGGATGCTCTTTCCGGGCAAAACTGCCGATCGGATCGCAGGACAGAGTTGGGTCACGGTGTGCCCTCCCGGTTGCCGGAACCAGCGTAAACTCTGTTTCAGACATGGGGCCGGCACGCGACCGGTCAATGCCTGAAGGGCGCGGCCCCTTTTTTGCGGGTGCGAGAAGGGGCTTGGCAAGAGGGGGGCTCATCGGCTATGAATGGGCCGGTTAGTCAACAAGATTGATTTATTGTTCGCGGATAAGATAATGCCCTGGACCCGGATGCCGGATTCGCCGGTACCCTATCGGCCCGGGCCTAAAATCGATTTTGTGACCGTATCTTAGCGGGGTAATCGCCGTTGACCGCACAGACCATTCCCGTCGATCCCTTCGAGCTGATCGTTTTCGGCGGCACCGGCGATCTGTCGTACCGCAAGCTGCTGCCGGCGCTGTTCCAGCGCGACCGGGCCGGGCAGATCGTCGGTCCCAGCCGCGTCATCGCCGTGTCGCGCCGGGCGATGTCCGACGACGACTTCAAAAAGGCCGCCCGCGAGGCCATCGAGCACTACGTCCCGGTGGACGAGCGCGACGCGGCCTGCGTCGATCACTTTATCGACCGTCTCAGCTATGTCGCCGTCGACGGCGCCGGCGAGGACGGCTGGAGCGCCTTGAAGGAGCGGCTGGGCAATGCCGACGCCTTCATCCGGGTGTTTTACCTGGCGGTCAATCCGGAGCTCTTCGGGCCGATCTGCCAGGGCATCCAGCGCCACGGGCTCAACACGCGCCAGTCCCGCGTGGTGATCGAAAAGCCGATCGGCAAGGACCTGAAGACCGCCCAGGCGGTAAACGACGCGGTCGGGACGGTGTTCGACGAGCACGACATCTACCGCATCGATCACTATCTGGGTAAGGAGACGGTGCAGAACCTGATGGCGCTGCGCTTTGCCAACGCCCTGTTCGAGCCGCTGTGGAACAGCGCCCACATCGACCACGTCCAGATCACCGTGGCCGAGGACATCGGCGTCGAAGGCCGTGCGGGCTACTACGACACCGCCGGCGCGCTGCGCGACATGGTGCAGAATCACATCCTGCAGCTGCTCTGTCTGGTGGCCATGGAACCGCCGACCTCGATGGACGCCGATGCGGTGCGCGACGAAAAGCTGAAGGTGCTGAAGGCGTTGACACCCATCGACGCCAACAACGTCGAGCGCCTGACCGTGCGCGGCCAGTATGCCGCCGGCGCCTCGGCCGGCGGCGCCGTCAACGCCTACGCCGAGGAGATCGGCAACGGCTCCCTGACCGAGACCTTCGTCTCGGTGAAGGCGGAGATCGCCAACTGGCGCTGGGCCGGCGTGCCGTTCTACCTGCGTACCGGCAAGCGCCTGGCCAGCCGGGTGTCCGAGATCGTCGTCGCCTTCGAGCCGATCCCCCATTCCATCTTCGGCGAGGATGCCGGCGGCGTGGTGGCCAACCGCCTGGTGATCCGCCTGCAGCCGGACGAAGGCGTGAAGCTGTGGATCATGATCAAGGACCCGGGGCCGGGTGGCATGCGCCTGAAACACGTGCCGCTGGACATGAGCTTCGCCCAGGCCTTCGGCGGGCGGAACCCGGATGCCTACGAGCGCCTGCTGATGGACGTGGTGCGCGGCAACCCGACGCTGTTCATGCGCCGCGACGAGGTCGACGCCGCCTGGCGCTGGGTCGATCCCATCCTCGCCGCCTGGCGCGGCAAGGGCGACGCGCCCAAGCCCTACACCTCCGGCACCTGGGGCCCGAGCGCCTCGGTCGCCCTCATCGAGCGTGACGGGCGGACCTGGTACGAGGACCTGGATTGATGGGGGCCGCTGGCCCCGCAGCCTTGCTCCCGCGCCACGACTTTGCCGACGCCGCGACGCTCGCGGCGGCCCTGGCCGAAACGGTCGCGGCGCAGCTTCGGGAGGCGATTGATGCACGGAGCCGCGCCACGCTGGCGGTCTCCGGCGGCCGCACGCCGGAGCTCTTTTTCGCTGCCCTCGCGGCGCAGCCGCTCGACTGGGCGCGGGTGACGGTGACCCTGGTTGACGAGCGCTGGGTGCCGGTCGACGACGAGCGCTCCAACGAGGCGCTGCTGCGCCGCCATCTGCTGCAGGGGCCGGCCGCCGCCGCGCGTCTGGTCGGCCTGGTGACGACGGCGGCGAGCCCGGAGGACGGTCTGGCCGAGGTCGGCCGGCGCGTTGACGAGTTGGCGCTGCCGCTGGACGTGGTGGTGCTCGGCATGGGAACCGACGGCCACACGGCGTCGTTCTTTCCCGGCGGCGACCGCCTCGCCGAGGCGCTGGACCCAGCCGGCGGGCTGCCAGTGCTGCCGATGCGCGCGCCCGGCGCCGGCGAGCCGCGCATCACCCTGACTTTGCCCCTCATCGTGGCGGCCCGCGCGGTCTATGTTCACATCGAGGGGGCGGAGAAGGCCGCGGCGCTGGCCGCGGCGCTGGGCGACGGCCCGGTGGAGGCCATGCCCATCCGCGCGGTGCTGCGCAGCGCCGCCTGCCGTCCCGAAGTGTTCTGGTGCCCCTAAGGCGGCACCCCGCCTGACGGCGGACAATGAGGAGAGAGTAATGACCCTGCATGACCGCATCGGCGCCGTGACCGAGCGGCTGCGTGAGCGCAGCCGCGACTCGCGGCAGGCTTATCTCGACCGCATCCGCCGCGCGGCGGACCAGGGGCCGCATCGCTCGACCCTGTCCTGTGGCAACCTGGCGCACGGCTTCGCCGCCTGCGGCCTGAGCGACAAGCAGGCGCTGAAGGGCGCCGCGGTGCCCAATCTCGGCATCATCACCGCCTACAACGATATGCTGTCGGCGCATCAGCCGCTGGAGCGTTTTCCCGATCTGATCAAGCAGGCGGCGCGCGATGCCGGCGGTGTGGCGCAGGTCGCCGGCGGGGTGCCCGCCATGTGCGACGGTGTGACCCAGGGCCAGCCGGGCATGGAGCTGTCATTGTTCTCGCGCGACGTCATCGCCATGGCGGCGGCGGTCGGGTTGTCGCACAACATGTTCGATGCGGCGGTCTTCCTGGGCGTCTGCGACAAGATCGTCCCGGGCCTGGTGATCGCCGCACTGACCTTCGGCCATCTGCCGGCGGTGTTTATCCCGGCCGGGCCGATGCCCTCGGGCATGCCCAACGACGAGAAGGCGCGCATCCGCCAGCTCTATGCCGAAGGCAAGGTCGGCCGCGACGAACTGCTGGAGGCGGAATCGCAGTCCTATCATGGCCCCGGTACCTGCACCTTCTATGGCACCGCCAACTCAAACCAGATGCTGATGGAGATCATGGGCCTGCACCTGCCGGGTGCCTCCTTCGTCAATCCCAACACGCCGCTGCGCGACGCCCTGACGGCGGAGGCGGCCAAGCGCGCGCTGGCGATCACCGCGCTGGGCAATGCCTACACGCCCGTCGGCGAGATGATCGACGAGCGCGCGGTGGTCAACGGCGTGGTCGGGCTGCACGCGACCGGCGGGTCGACCAACCACACCCTGCATCTGGTGGCGATGGCCGCGGCGGCCGGAATCACGCTGACCTGGGACGACATCTCCGACCTGTCGGACGTGGTGCCGCTGCTGGCGCGCATCTATCCCAACGGTCTGGCCGACGTGAACCATTTCCACGCCGCCGGCGGCATGGGCTACCTGATTTCCGAACTGCTCGATGCCGGGTTGCTGCACGGCGATGTCATGACGGTCTGGGGCCAGGGGCTCGACAACTACCGCCAGGAACCGAAGCTCACCCAGGACGGCGCGGTGGTGTGGCAGCCGGCGGCGAAGAAGAGTCACGACGAGAAGGTGCTGGCGCCGCTGTCGCAGGCTTTTTCGCCCAATGGCGGCCTGAAGATGCTGAACGGCAATCTCGGGCGCGGCGTCATCAAGATCTCGGCGGTGAAGCCGGAACGCCAGGTGATCGAGGCGCCGGCGGTGATCTTCCATTCCCAGGACGCCCTCATGGCCGCCTTCAAGGCCGGCGAACTGGAGAAGGACTTCGTCGCCGTGGTGCGCTTCCAGGGCCCGAAGGCCATCGGCATGCCGGAGCTGCACAAGCTGACGCCGCCGCTGGGCGTGCTGCAGGACCGCGGCTTCAAGGTGGCGCTGGTCACCGACGGGCGCATGTCCGGCGCCTCGGGCAAGGTGCCGGCGGCGATCCACGTGACGCCGGAGGCGGTGTCCGGCGGGCCGATCGCCAAGCTGCGCGACGGCGATATCGTGCGCCTGGATGCGGTCGCCGGGACGCTGACCGCCAAGGTGCCCGATGCCGAGTGGGCGGCACGCGAGGCGGTGACAGAGGATCTCTCGTCCAGCCACTATGGCATGGGGCGGGAGTTGTTTGCGGCCTTCCGGGCGGCGGCGGGGCCGGCCGACCAGGGTGCTGCCGTTTTTGGAGGAACTTCGTGACAGGACAACAACAGGGGATCGAAGAGATCCTCGCGCTGGCGCCGGTGGTGCCGGTGCTGGTGGTCGACAACGTCGCGGCGGCGGTGCCCCTGGCCCGCGCGCTGGTCGCCGGTGGCTTGAAGGCCATCGAGGTCACTTTCCGCACCGAGGCGGCGCTGGAATCGATCCGCGCCATCGCCGCCGAGGTGGAGGGTGCCGTGGTGGGCGCCGGCACGGTGCTGACGGCGGCACAGGTGGATGATGCGCTGCAGGCGGGCTGCCGCTTCATGGTGTCGCCCGGCGCCTCGCGCGATCTGCTCAGCGCGGTCGCCCGCTGCCCGGTGCCGCTGCTGCCCGGCGCGGCGACGGCCTCCGAGGCGATGACGCTGCTGGAGCAGGGCTATGCCTTCCAGAAGTTCTTTCCCGCCGAACCCGCCGGCGGCACCGCCTACCTGAAGGCGCTGTCGCAGCCGCTGGCCGGCATCCGCTTCTGCCCCACCGGCGGCATCTCGCGCGCCAGTGCCGGATCGTACCTGGCGCTGCCCAACGTGGTCTGCGTCGGCGGTTCCTGGGTGGCGCCGGCCGACAAGGTCGCCGCCGGCGACTGGGGCGCCATCGAAGACCTGGCGCGCGATGCCGCCGGACTCACAGCCTGAGGATAGAGAACACAATGACGGCAGCCGTTGAGAAGGCCTTCGAGGATCTGCGTGCCCACCACTGGCAGATGAAGGGGCGCCGCCTGCGCGATCTCTTCGCCGAGGACCCGGGCCGCTTCGAGCGCTTCTCCCTGCGGCTCGACGACCTCCTGCTCGACTATTCGAAGAATCTCATTCTGCCGGAGACCTTGGATAAGCTGCTCGCGCTGGCGCGTGCCGCCGATGTCGAGGGCGCCCGCGCGGCGATGTTCGGCGGCGAGAAGATCAACGTGACCGAGGGACGGGCGGTGCTGCACACGGCGCTGCGCAACCGCTCCGATCGGCCGGTGCTGGTCGACGGCCGCGACGTGATGGGCGACGTGCGCGAGGTGCTGGACGCCATGGCGACCTTCGCCGAGGGCGTGCGTGAGGGCGCCATCGGCGGCGCCACCGGCGAGCGTTTCACCGACGTGGTGAACATCGGCATCGGCGGTTCCGATCTCGGCCCGGCGATGGTGACCCGCGCGCTGTCGCCTTACGGCCGCGCGGACCTGCGCTGCCACTTCGTCTCCAACGTCGATGGCGCGCACCTGAGCGACACCCTCGCGGGGCTCGATCCGCGCCAGACCCTGTTCCTCGTCGCCTCCAAGACCTTCACCACCCTGGAGACCATGACCAACGCCCACTCGGCACGGGACTGGCTGGTCGCGGCCCTGGGCGAGGAAGCGGTCGGCGACCACTTCGCCGCCATCTCCACCAACCTGAACAAGGTCGCCGCTTTCGGCATCTCGGAATCGCGTATCTTCGGTTTCTGGGACTGGGTCGGCGGACGCTATTCGGTATGGTCGGCCATCGGCCTGCCGGTGATGATCGCCATCGGGCCGGCGCGCTTCGGCGAGTTCCTGCAGGGCGCCTACGAGATGGACGAGCATTTCCGCAACGCCCCGCTGGCCGCCAACCTGCCGGTGATCCTGGGCCTCATGGGCGTGTGGTACCGCGACGTCTGGGGCTTCGGCAGCCACGCGGTGCTGCCCTACGACCAGCGTCTGGAACGCTTCACGGCCTACCTGCAGCAGCTCGACATGGAATCCAACGGCAAGCGCGTCACCCTGACCGGTCACCCGGTGGCCGAGGCGACCGGGCCGGTGGTGTGGGGCGAACCGGGCACCAACGGCCAGCACGCCTTCTATCAGTTGCTGCACCAGGGCACCGACGTGGTGCCCTGCGATTTCCTGGTGGCGGCCGAGGCGCAGGAGCGCCTGGGCGACCACCACGTTCAGTTGATCGCCAACTGCCTCGCCCAGTCGGAGGCACTGATGCGCGGCAAGACGGCGGAGGAGGCACGGGCGGACCTGGCCGCCGCCGGCCTGGACGACGCAGCCGTCGAGGCGCTGGTGCCGCACAAGGTGTTCCCCGGCAACCGGCCCAGCAACACGTTGCTCTACAAGCGGCTCTGCCCGCGCACCCTCGGCCGCCTCATCGCCCTCTACGAGCACAAGGTCTTCGTCCAGGGCCGCATCTGGGGCATCAACTCCTTCGACCAGTGGGGCGTCGAGCTGGGCAAGCAGCTTGCCGGCGAAATACTTCCGATGCTGAAGGGGAAGCGGCCGGCGGAAGGCCGCGACGCCTCGACCCTCGGTCTGCTCAACGAACTGGACCGCCTGCGGACGGGCTTGTAGACGCTGCCCCTGCCGCCATATCAAAGGGCGGCGCCACGCTTCAATCCGAGACGTTCATGCCAGAATATTTATGAGGAACGATGCCTAAATCTCTTGGCCGCTTCTTTCCGATTCTGGCCGCCGTGGGGCTGGTTGTCGTGGTCGCCGTGGTTGCCGGCGACCGCGCCGGTCCGCCACGCCCGGAGCCGGCGACAGGCCAACAGCCGGAGGCTGTGGTTATCGACGGCGATACCTTGCAGCTGGGCGGCACGGTCATTCAGCTCTACGGCATCGACGCGCCGGAACTGGGCCAGCAGTGTTTTCACGATGGACAGTGGTTCCACTGCGGCCTGGATGCCGCCTTCGAGCTGCACCAGCTGATTCAGAAGGAGCACGCCGCCGTGCTCTGCGGCGCGGCGCCGGGTGCGATGGCGGGGGTGAGCGGAGCGGAGAGCGGGCCGCGGGTCCAGGTCTGCCGGGCGGGCACCGTGGATGTCGCCGGGTTCCTGCTGAGGAGCGGCTACGTGGTGGCCACCCCGGAAACGACCGAAGGCTACCGCGATGCCGAGGCAACGGCGCGATCGGCGTCGCTCGGCCTCTGGCACAGCGAATTCGTGCTGCCGTCCGAATGGCGGGCCGGCCAGCGGCTGCCCGATGAGGCCGCTGCGGAGGCCGCCGGCAAGGGGGGCGTCGGGGCCGGCGTCGGGGCGGGCTCGTGTCCTGTCAAAGCGGTGGTGTCGGCAGCGGGGGAGCGGCTCTATTACGTTCCGACCGACGACGGCTATCCGGCGCTGGAAGCCGATCCGGCCAAGGTCACGCAGTCGTTCTGCAGCGACGAAGCCGCGCGTCTTGCCGGCTGGCGCCGTGCCGGCGAGGGAGCCGCCGATGCGGCCGTCGGCGACAGGGACCGGTCTTACGGCGTGGCCGAAGTGATCGAATAGAGATCCTCAGGGGTCACCGCCAGGTCGAGCGCGACATCGACGCTCATCGCCAGAACCATCAGCGCCAGCAGGATGCGCAGTTGCTCGGTGCGCAACCGGGCGCCGACGCGCGCGCCGATCTGGGCGCCGATGGTGCCCCCTACCAGCAGCAGGATCGCCAGCACGACGTCGACCGTCTGGTTGGAGGCCGCCTGCAGGATGGTGACGTTGGCACTGACGAAGGTGATCTGGAACAGCGAGGTGCCGACCACGACGCCGGTCGGCATGCCGATCAGGTAGATCATCGCCGGCACCATGACGAAGCCGCCGCCGACGCCCATGATGGCGGAGAGGAAGCCGACCAGGAAGCCGACACCGGCGGGCACCAGGGCGCTGATGTACAGCCGCGAGCGGCGGAACCGCATTTTCAAGGGCAGCCGGTGAATCCAGGTGCGGCGGTGGGCGCCGCGGCCCGTGCTGCTGGAGCCTGTCTTGCGCTGGCGATAGTACATGCGCAGGGCATCGACCAGCATCAGGCTGCCCAGCGCGCCCAGCAGGATGACGTAGCACAGCGAGATGGTCAGTTCGATCTGGCCCTGTGCGCGCAGCAGGCGGAAGACCCAGATGCCGATGGTCGAGCCGGCGAAGCCGCCGCCCAGCAGGATCAGGCCCATTTTCAGGTCGACGTTGCGCCGCTGCCAGTGGGCGAGGCAGCCCGACACGCTGGCGCCGACCACCTGGTTGGCGGCCGAGGCGACCGCGATGGGCGGCGGGATTCCGATCTGCATCAGCAGCGGCGTCAGCAGGAAGCCGCCCCCCACCCCGAACATGCCCGAGAGCATGCCGACCAGCCCTCCGAGACCGAGGATGAGAAAGAGGTTCTCGGAGATGCCGGCGATGGGAAGATAGATTTCCATGGGGCAGGATCGGCCCTGATGCTCTGGGATCGGTAAGGTGCTGTCCGCGGCTCCCCGGTGCGAGCCCGTCAACGACAGCTTAGCCGCTGGGTGTTAACGGGGCGTTGGTGCCGGAAGGCCGGGCAGATCGATGATGGCTGAAGTCGGTGTCCATTACGGGTACCGGACCAACATCCTTTTTAGGCCAGTCCCACGGGCTTGTCGACCGGGATGACGGCGCACAGCCCCTTTGCCGCCGGTTATTGGCCGCCTTCGATGCGGCGCAGCGGCGGCCGGGTCTCTTCGGGCCAGGCGATCAGCCCGGCCAGCCAGGGCAGGGCGGCGAATAGCGCCGGCAGCTGGCGGCGCTTCAGGATGTCGCGCACGGCGGCGGCCAGCACCTCCGGCGTGCTGCCCAGGTCGCCGCGCCGGGCCACCAGGGAGATCGGCCGCGAGAAGCGGCCCCGCTTCAGCGGCTCGACCCGCAGGCGGTCGATCTGGCGGATCTCCTGCAGCAGGCACAGCGGCGTCGACAGGCTCCAGCCCATGCCGTCGGCGACGGCCGAGAGCTGGCTGCTGGCGGTATCGAACTCGACCTCGATCGGCACGTTGAGCCGAAGGCGGTTCAACTGCCCCTCGATCTGACGGCCGATGGCCGAGCGCAGCGAGTAGCGCACGAAGGGCATGGCGGAGAGCGCCTCCAGCGGCTCGCTGGGGCCGTCGTAGCCGGCCGGGAACACCAGCACGAAGGGCTCGGTCAGGATGGCGTGGCTCTCCAGCCCCTCGACGCCGTCCAGTTCGTCGGTGGTGGTGACCACCGCGTCGACCGTGTGGTTCAGCAGGGCGGCATGGTTGTCGGGCGAAATGCCGGCCCAGATGCGCCAGCGCTTGGCCAAGGCGCGCTGCTCGGCGACCAGCAACGGCCCGACGGTGTTGGCGAGGCTCTCGGCCATCGCCAGGGTCAGGCTGGAAAGCTGGCGCAGGTCGCGATCGCGCAGGCCCCGGTACAGGTCGCCGGCCTCGGCCAGGATGATTCGGCCGCGCTCGTACAGGGTGGTGCCGGCGGCGGTCAGCGCCAGCGGACGGACCGAGCGGTCGAAGAGGTCGCTGCCCAGGGCTTCTTCCAGGTTGCTGACGATCTGCGAGACGCTGGACTGGGTCAGGCCCAGTTGCTTGGCCGCAGAGGTCATGCCGCCGGCCTCCGCCACCATGACGAAGACGCGCAGCGCCTTCAGATCGAAACTCTGCGGCAGGTCCATGAACTTCCAGCGGTCCCGGGTTGGCAGGCCGCCGGAGCGGCCTTACGCGCTGCCGGGCGGGTCGACGCGGTAACCGGTCTCCGCCGCCGCCTCGGTCAGCCAATCCCAGAACGATAGCGCGAAGCCCCGGTAGACATAAAGGTCGAAGCTGTCGCTCCCCAGCTTGCCGTCCCCCAGCGTGTCGGGCGAGAGCCGGCGCACCACCACGCCGACCTCATGGATCGCCGACTGGGCGACCTTCAGCGGCGGGAAGGCGCTGGGATGCAGGTCCAGGGCGAGGCCCTTGGCCAGGACCCAGGCTGCCTTGGGGCCGGAGACGCGGATGGCGACGCGGGCATGGCCGAGGTCGGTGACGGCCCCCAGATCCGGCCCGATCTGCCCGGCCAGTTGCTGGGCCAGGCGTGGATCGCGGCTTTCGACCAGCAGGCGTCCGGGCGCGAGGGCCAGGATGGCGCCCTCGGCGTCGCCACTGGACCCGGAGGGCCGCTGCGGCGGTGCGCAGCCGGTGAGCGAGGCGACGATGCCCTCGACCGCCTCGGCGGTGTCGGGCCAGGCCGCCACCTGCACCAGGGAGACCAGCTTGCGCTCGGTGAGGGTCACGCCGGGCTCGTCGGAGGCGCGGCGGACCACACGGGCCTCGTTGTGGCCCCGTAGAGGAGAGATCGCGTCAGACATGCATGCGGCTCCCGTCGGGATCGAAGAAGTGGGAAGACACCACCTCGACCTCGACATCGATGTTCTTCAGGGGATAGGTGGCCACCAGGGTCTCGCCGATGCGGTTGGGCCCGTCTTCCAGCAGGCCGAGGGCGATGTATTTTTCCAGCGCCGGGCTGTAGGTGGTGGAGGTGATGTGGCCCAGGCTCTTGGGCGGACTCGCCGTATCGCCTGCTGAGACCAGATGCGCGCCGGGGCGGATTTTGTCGCCCTTGGCCGAGACGAAGCCGACCAGCTTCAGCCGTGCCGGATCGGTGAGGCCCTCACGCTGATACATGCTGGAGCCGATGAAGGGCTTTTTGGTGGAGACCATGCTGGCGAGACCGAGGTCTTCGGCGGTGGTGCGGCCGTCCAGTTCCGGTCCGGCGACGTGGCCCTTCTCGATGCGCAGAGTCCCCAGCGCCTCGACGCCGTAAGGGATCATGCCGAAGGGCTTGCCGGCTTCCAGAATGCGCGTCCACACGGATTCACCGTGATGGGCGCCGCAGTAGACTTCGTAGGCCAGCTCGCCCGAGAAGGAGAGCCGGGCGACCAGCACCGGGACTCCATTCAGGTGACCCTTGCGCACGCCCATGAAGGGCAGCGCCTCGTTCGACATGTCGATGCCGTCGAGTGCGGCGGCCAGCACTTCCCGGCTCTTCGGACCGGAAACCGCCATGCCCGCCCACTGTTCCGTTACCGAGGTGACGGCGACCTTCATCTCCGGCCACACCGCCGCCAGCAGAAATTCCAGCTGCGACAGCACCGGTGCCGCGTTGGCCGTGGTGGTGGTCATGAGGAACTGCGTCTCGCTGAGCCGCCAGGTGGTGCCGTCGTCCCACAGGAAGCCGTCCTCGCGCAGCATCAGGCCATAGCGTGCCTTGCCCTCGGGCAGCTTCAGGAAGCCGTTGGAATAGACCCGGTTGAGGAACTCGGAGGCGTCGGGGCCCTGCACGTCGATCTTGCCGAGTGTCGATACATCGACCATGCCGACACTCTCGCGGACCTGGCGCGCTTCGCGCACGTAGGCCTGCTCGACCGTCTCGTTGCCCTGGCGGTAGATGCGCGGGCGCAGCCACAGGCCGGCCTCGACCATCTCGGCGCCGTTGGCGATATGCCAATCGTGCAGGGCCGTGCGCCGCGTCGGGCGGAAGTGGCCGCCACGCGCCTGACCGGCCAGGGCACCGAGGCTGACGGGGGTATAGGGCGGGCGGAAGCGGGTGGTGCCGACCTCGGGAATGGAGAGTTGGCGCTCGCGGGCCATGAGGGCGAGGCCGATGATGTTGGAGGTCTTGCCCTGGTCGGTGGCCATGCCCAGGGTCGTGTAGCGCTTCAGGTGCTCGACCGAGCGGAAGCCTTCGCGGTGGGCGAGGGCGACGTCCGAGGCGGTCACGTCGTGCTGCAGGTCGACGAAAGCCTTGCCTTTGCCGCCCTTCGGCCGGGCGTCCCACACCGGTAAGGGCGCGTCGGCCAGCGGCTCGTCGGTGGCCGCGGGCAGCGAAACGGGACTGGAGGCAAAACCGCAGGCCCGAGCCGCCTCGGCGCCGGCCTGAGCGCCTTCGGCAAGGCTGGCCGCGGTGCCGAGCGATCCGTTGCAGGCGCCGGCCGCACGCCAGGGCTGGTGCGCCGCGCCGGGCAGGAAGGCGGTGAGGGTCTCGTCCCAGCGCGCCGTGCCGCCGGCCTGGCTCGCCAGGTGGATGGTGGGGGTCCAGCCGCCGCTGACCAACAGGCAGTCGGCCGCAATGGTGCGCGCCGTACCGACGCTGGTCCCCGCGGCAGCATCGTAGGTCGCCACCGCGATGCCGCTGAGTTGCTGGCCGCCCAGCGCACGGGTGACCGCCTGGCCCAGCAGCAGCTCGGCGCCGGCGGCGTCGGCGATGCTGCGCGCGGCTGGGCTGATCTGCGCCCTTGCGTCGACGATGGCGGCGATGGAGATCCCGGCGGCGGCGAGCGCCGCGACGCTGCGGTAGGCGCCGTCGTTATTGGTGAAAAGCGCCACCTGGCGGCCGGGCGCGACGCCGTGGCGCTCCACGTACAGCCGCCCGGCATCGGCCAGCATGACCCCCGGCTTGTCGTTGTCGCCGAACACGATGGGGCGTTCGATGGCGCCCGTTGCCAGCACCACTTCGCGGGCGCGGATCGTCCAGTGGCGTTCGCGCGGCTGACCCTCCGCCGGGACGGGCAGGTGGTCGGCAACACGCTCGACGGCGCCCAGGGTGTTGTCGTCGTAGTAGCCGTAGACCGTGGTGCGCGGCAGCAGGGTGACGCCGTCGTGGGCCGACAGCTTGGCCAGAAGGTCATGGCTGAGCCCGCTGCCCCGCAGGTTCCCGCCGAGCGCGGCCTGCTCGTCGGCCAGCACGACGCGGGCGCCGCTGCCGGCAGCGGTCAGGGCGGCCATCAGCCCGGCGGGGCCGGAGCCCACCACCAGCACATCGCAGAAGGCGTTCATCTCCTCGTAGCGGTCCGGGTCGGGCAGCTTGGTGCCGGCGCCGAGACCGGCCGCTTTGCGGATGAAGTGCTCGTAGAACATCCACGCCTTGGCCGTTGGCCCCATGAAGGTCTTGTAGTAGAAGCCGGCCGAGAGGATCGGGCCGGCCAGGCCGTTCACCGCCATGACGTCGAAGCCCAGCGAGGGCCAGCGGTTCTGGCTCTTTGCTTCGAGCCCATCGAAAAGCTCGACCACCGTCGCCCGGGTGTTGGGCTCCGACCGCGCGCCGCTGCCCAGAGTGACCAGGGCATTGGGTTCTTCGACGCCCGCCGACAGCAGGCCGCGCGGGCGATGGTACTTGAAGCTGCGCCCATAGAGATCGACGCTGCTGGCCAGCAGGGCCGAGGCCAGGGTGTCGCCGGCGAAGCCCTCGTAGGCCTCGCCGTCGAAGGTGAAGTCCAGCGGCTTCGAGCGGTCGATCTGGCTGCCGCCCGGCGCGTTCGGGGAAAGGCGGTAGCCGCTCATGACGGGGTTCCTTCGCGCTTGGCGGGCCCGACGGTTTCGGCGCCCTCGATCTTGTGGGTCACGGTGTCGCGCGTCACTTTCAGCCACAGGCGGCAGCCCTGGCCGTGGTGCCAGTACTCCGCATGGCGGCCGCGCGGGTTGTCGCGGTGGAAGACGTAGTCGTTCCAGTCTTCCGCCGTGGCGCGGTCGGGATCGGGGCGGTCCTTGGTGGCGTCGCCGCCGTAAGTGAATTCGCCGAGATCGCGTGGGCCGCAGTGGGGGCAGGGGATCAGCATGGGTGGTGGCCTTCTAGTGCAGCTCGGGACGCGGGCCGGCGCCGCGCTCATCGATGACGCGGCCCTGGGCGAAGCGCTCCAGGGTGAAGGCGGCATTCAGCTCGTGGGGCGCATCGTTGGCGATGGTTGAGGCGAAGCACCAGCCCGAGGCCGGGGTGGCCTTGAAGCCGCCGTAGCACCAGCCGGCGTTGATGTAGAGGCCGGGCATCGGCCCTTTGCAGATGATCGGGCTGCCGTCCATCGACATGTCCATGATGCCGCCCCAGGAACGCAGCAGGCGCAGCCGCGCGAGGTTGGGGAACAGCGTGACGGCCGCGGCGGCAACGTGCTTCACGATCGGCAGGTTGCCGCGCTGGGCATAGGAGTTGTAGCCGTCGATGTCGCCGCCGAAGACCAGACTGCCCTTGTCGGACTGGGAGACATAGAGGTGCCCGGCGCCGTAGGTCACCACGCCGTCGATCAGCGGCTTCAGGGATTCGGACACGAAGGCCTGCAGCACGTGGCTCTCGATGGGGATGTTGCTCAAGCCGGCTTTCTGCAGCACCACCGAGGTGTTGCCGGCCACCGCGACGCCCACCTTGCCGGCGCGGATCGTCCCGCGCGAGGTCTCGACGCCGACGATGGCGCCGTTCTCTCGGATGAAGCCGGTGACCTCGCAGTTCTCGATCAGGTCGACGCCCTGGCGGTCGGCGCCGTAGGCATAGCCCCAGGCCACCGCATCGTGGCGCGCGGTGCCGGCGCGCGGCTGCAGCAGGCCGCCGGCGACGGGAAAGCGCGTGTTCTGCGACATGTCGATGCCCGGCGCGTACTTGGCCACCTGGTCGCGGTCCAGCAGCTCGGCATCGATGCCGTGCAGGCGCATGGAATTGCCGCGCCGGGCGTAGGCGTCCATCTGGCTGGGCGTGTGGGCCAGGTTCAGCACGCCGCGCTGGGAGAACATGACGTTGTAGTTCAGGTCCCGGGAGAGACCCTCCCACAGCTTCATGGAGTGCTCGTAGAAATGGGCGTTGGCCGGCAGCATGTAGTTGGAGCGTACGATCGTGGTGTTGCGCCCGATGTTGCCGCCGCCCAGCCAGCCCTTTTCCAGCACCGCGACGTTGGTGATGCCGTGGTTCTTCGCCAGATAGTAGGCGGTGGCCAAGCCATGCCCGCCGCCGCCGATGACGATCACATCGTAGGCCGGCTTGGGCGCCGGCGAGCGCCACACGCGCTCCCACTTTCTGTTGCCTGTCAGCGCATTGCCGAGCAGTGAAAAGACCGAATAACGCGCCATGCAAAGGGGTTCCCGAAACTGAAGTCCGCCGCCATTAGGGCGCAGCGCCCCGCCCGGGTCCAGGCCAAGCCGGCAGTATCGGATTATTCAATCCAGCGGATCGGCTGGGGTGATGGAGGGAGGGATACCCTTGTCCCCAGGGTCACACGCCGCTGTCATCCCGGCACTTGTTGCCGGGATCCATGCCAGCCGCTGACGCCAATGGCTCCCGCGGGTCAGCCCGCACGAGCCCGGACGGTATCGGCGTGGATCGTCGGGTCCGCCGCCGTCGCTGCCGCGATAAGTCTCTCCGTATAGTCCGCTTCCTCGCCGACCGGGACCACGTAGGCGAGGGCGCGGCGGGTCTCAGCCTCGCCGGCGAGGCGCAGCAGCAGCCAGGTGGCGAGGTACTGGGACGCCAGGCAGCCGCCGGCGCTGGCGACCTTGCCGGAGACCGACAGCGATTCTCCGGTCACGGCGAGGCCCAGGTCCTCGATCCAGGGACGGGTCATGTTGTCGGTGCACACCGGCACGCCGTCGAGCAGGCCGAGCTTCGCCAGGATCAGCGCACCGGAGCATTGGGAGGCCACGAGCTGGCGCGCCGGGTCCAGCCTCAGGCTGGCGAGGAAGTCCGCGTCGGCGGCGAAGTCCCGCGTGCGCTTGCCGCTGCCGACGATCACCGCGTCGGCCTCGGCGATCTGCTCCATCGTCCCGCCGATACGGACCGCCACGCCGTTCATGGAAACGGCCTCGCGCTCCGGGCCGGCCAGGAAGGCGGTGACGCCCTCGGCCCGGTTCAGGATGGGTAGAGCAACGAAACTGTCGAGTTCGTTGAATCCGGGCAGGGTGAGGATGGCGATCTGGGTCATGGCGGGCTCCTTTGTGACGATCCTAGCGCCAAAACGACCTCCGATCCTCTGATTTTCCGCTCCATCGTGCTGGGCGATGAAGGGCAATCGATCTCGCCGATTGTCCGCCCCGGCGCCGCGGAACGCCTTAGGCTGCCTGGAAATATGCCCCTTGGAGGAGTCCCATGGCGTTTCCCGACAGCAGCCGCTACGTGATCATCGGCGCCGGCATCCACGGCCTTTCGACCGCCCTGCATCTGGCTGAGGCGCTGGAGGCGCGCGGCCAGGGCGGCGGCAAGGACGTGCTGGTGCTCGACAAGGGTGGCATCGCCGCCGGGGCCAGCGGCATCGCCTGCGGGGTGGTGCGCAACAACTACTTCCAGCCGGCCATGCGCGAGCTGATGGCGCACTCGGTGGCGGTGTGGGAAAGCGATCCCAAGGCCTACAGCTATCACCCCGTCGGCTACATGCAGATCAGCCCGGAGGTGATGCGCGAGGACGTCGCCTCGATCTACAAGCAGCAGCAGGAGATCGGCTACGAGTCGGTTTTCGTCGAAGGCGAAGCGGAGAGCGACCGCTACATGAAGGGCCTTTACGACGACTGGCAGGCCCAGGGTATCACCTCGGTCCTGCACGAGAAGAAGGGCGGTTACGCCAACAACACCGCAGCGATCTACGGTCTCGCCACCAAGGCCGAGGCCCTGGGCGTGCGTGTCCTGACCGGCGTCACCGTCACCGGCTTCGAGTTCGGCCACAACTCGGAGGCCATTGCCGCCGTCGAGACCGACAAGGGCCGCATCGCCTGCGACCAGCTGGTCATCGGCACCGGCCCCTGGGTGCGCGACTTCTGGGACATGCTGGAACTGCCCAAGGCGATTACCGTGAAGGGCCGCGACGGCAGCGTCCACGAGGACGTGCCCATGTGGCGCTACTGGCAGCTCGAAGAGGGCGTGCTGGGCGTCGAGCCGGATTTCCTGAAGACCAACGCGGGCGCCATGCCGCCGGTCATGCACGTCGATACCGACGCGCCGCTCTATAGCGACGTCGACGGTTCGCTGATCACCGACAAACTCTGGGGCATCTACTACAAGCCGGATTTCCACTTCAACGGCGTCCAGGGCGGCGCGTCCCCCTACGAGGTGACCACGCCTGTCGATGACGTGGCCATCGACCCCTACGGGCCATCGTCGCCGGAGTTCGTCTCCTCGCCGGACTTCGTACACATGTGGTGTTCGGCGCTGGCCCACTGCCACAAGCGTTTCGAGGGCAAGATCGGCCTCTACAAGAAGGAGCCGTCGGGCGGCATCGGCTGCTTCACGCCGGACTCCTTTCCGGTGTTCGACCGCTTCCGCGAGAACGCCTACGTCATCGCGGACTCCAACCACGGCTACAAGATGATCGGCGTCGGCAAGCTGGTCGCCGAGGAGATGCTGGGCGCCACGCCGGCGCTGCTGAAGCCCTTCCGCTTCGCCCGCTACGCCGAGGGCGACCTGCACCCGGTCTCCCACAGTCCCTTCCCCTGGAGCTGAGGGGGAGAGGGGCCGGCTGAAGGTCGTTTCAGGGGATATTGCCGACCGGCAGGACCTTCAGGGGCGACTGCTTTACGTCTGTCGGGGAGATGCCGGAAACCCACTCGCAGATGGTCATGCCGAGTACGCCGGTGACCGGTCCGCCGGCCGTGTCGGCCAGCGGCAGCAGCAGGCGCTCGCCGATCGGTGTGCGCTCGGCAGCCAGATAGACCAGGCCCTTCATACAGACGACGCTGGGCCCCGCCACCATCGCGTTCCAGCGCTCGGCCACGATCGCAGCGCCCTCCGGCGGCAGGATGTCGGCGAAAGTCAGCCCCTTCAGATTGGCGCGTCCGAAAACGGTCGAGATTTCAGAGCCGGCGAGACGGTAGCGGAAGCCATCCTCCGGGCTGTAGTCCATCAGGAAAATACGGGTCAGCGCCCAACTGATCTCGATCGGGTCGATGTCTTCTTTGGCCGGCATCGGGCGGCCGTTGCGCTTGCTGCGCCAGTAGGCGAAGAGTCTGCGCAAGTCGGCGTCGCCGATGAAATCGGGCTGCGTCACCGGCGATGCCTTGCGTGCCGTATCGGGCTCGGACATGGGGGCTCCCCTTCAGGGGCCGAAGCCCAGGCTGGATTCGGCGAGACCATAAGCGGTCCGCCCCTGGCGGATCAACGGCGAATCCCGGCGGGTGCTTCGCTCATGCGTTGTTGCGGCGGTGCGGCGCTGGCGCGTAGGCTCCCCGCGCGGCGCGGCGCTTCACGCTTGGCCGGACAACAGGAGGATGCGCGATGTTCGTGGTGACGGTGGTCTTCAATGTGAAGCCGGGCGTCGTGGAGGAATTCCGCAAGCTGGTGCTGCGTCAGGCAAAGAACTCCCTGGAGAAGGAGGCCGCCTGCCACCGCTTCGATGTCTGCTTCGACGAGGACCGGCCGCAGCGCATTTTTCTCTACGAGATCTACGACGACCAGACGGCTTTCGACAGCCACCGCGAGACGGACCACTTCAAGGCCTTCAACGAGGCCGCGGGGCCGCTGCTGGACGGACGGGCGGTCGACTTCTGGAACCTGCAGCCGGCGACCTAGCGCTTTTACGGGGCGCTTTTACGGGCCGCTTTTACGGGTCGCCTTTACGGACTCTAGCTGCGGCCGCCGGCCGCCGGGCGTAACTGGTAGCGCCAGGTCTCGCTGAGGGGCGTGCGGTCGAGCGCCAGGTACATTCGCAGCTCGACCGGCTCGTTGCCATCGCTGGCCAGATCGAAGACGGCACGCCAGCGGTCGGTACCGGGCACCGGCTCGGCGAAGACCCGGGAGATCTCGCCGCGCGACGCGGTCACCACCGGCTCCGGCGCGCTCTTGGCCGGCAGTTTGGCCAGACGGCCGCCCTCGAACTCGACCACGAACTTGGTCAGCCCCGGCGGACGCGGCTTGCCGGGCTGGCCGCCGCGGCCCAGGCGGGTCGCCACGACCTGTGCGAAGTCCTCGGCCGGATAGGGCTCCTGGGCCAGCCAGTGCAGGCGGTACCTCAGGTGGCGGCTGTCGCCGGCCCGGGCCGGGTCGCGTCCGGCCCAAAAGGCGACGATGTTGTCGTGGATCTCGTCGTCGGTGGGGATTTCCAGCAGCTGCACGCTGCCGGGTCCCCAGCCCTCCAGCGGCTCCACCCACAGGCTGGCGCGGCGTTCGTAGTGGACCCCGTCCAGGTAGTGGTCGAAGTTGCGGTCGCGCTGCAGCAGGCCGAAGCCGCGCGGGTTGTCGTCCAGGAAGGAGGACAGGGTGACCTGTTCCGGGTTGTTGAGTGGCCGCCAAACGCGCTCGCCGCCGCCGGTCCAGACCGCCAGGCCGTCGGAATCGTGGATCTCCGGACGCCAGTCCATGCGGTAGGGGCGCTCGCTCTCCGAGAACCAGTACATGGAGGTCAGCGGGGCAAGCCCCAGTTGCGCCACGTCGGCGCGCAGGAACAGCGTCTTTTCCACGTCCATGATGACGCCCTCACCGCGGGTCAGCGAGAAGCGGTAGGCACCGGACAGGCTCGGGCCGTCCAGCAGGGCGTAGACCTCGACCGGGTCCTCGGGATCCTGTGCCGGGGCAATATAGAACTCGGTGAAGTCGGGGAACTCCTCGCCGCCGCCGGCCGTGGGGTTGACCACGATGCCGCGGGCCGAGAGGCCGTATTGTTCCAGTTCGCCGATGGCGCGGAAGTAGGAGGCGCCGAGGAAGGCGACCCAGTCGTGGGTCTTCCACCAGTCTGCGGACTTGCCGGCACCGCCTGCCGTCGACTCCTGCAGCCGGAAACCGGCGAAGCCGGAGTCCTCCGGCAGCTTGCGGGCGATGGAATCCGCCGGCATATCGAAATAGTCCGGCGCGTAGAGGATTTCGCGCGCCTGGGTTCCGCCGTCACCGTTCTCCAGCGCGTGCATCTTCACCGACTTGCCGAAGAAGCGCCCGAGGTGGAAAAAGGTCGCCGGGTAGGCGCTTTCGGGCGATCCGCTCGCCGCAGCGCCTTTGCGGGGGGCGAACAGGGCGTTGTCCGGGTCGAAGCGGATCTTGCCGTGGGCCTCGTAGTCGATTTGCTCAACCACCTCGGGGGCGGGGCGGTAGGGCGGCCGATAGGGCTTGCTCGCCATCTCGCGGGCGCGGTCGGTCAAGGCCGCATAGCTGAACGGCCGGGCCGGGCCGAAGTGCAGCCCGCCGCCTTGTTCCGCCGGGTTGCCGCTCGCCTGGGCGACCAGAGTCTGCGCCATGGCGCCCACCGGGCCGTTCAGGGGGCCGTCCAGGGGGCCGAGCAGCGCCGGGACGGCGGTGCTGGCGCCCGCCCATTGCAGGAGCCTGCGTCTGGAATAGGGTGTCGGCATGGAAGGGTCTTTCGTCAACGGATCCGGTGGGGGTGGGTCTTGTGGGAATGGGTCCTGGGGGAACGGAACGAAGTCGGGGGCGAGGCCGGTTGCGCTCCGGAGAGCCGTGACCCTAGGTGATGCCGCCGCGCCCCTGCCAAGGGCATTTTCTGGGCAGAGGATGCCTGGGCAGAATATGGGGCGGGCGGCATCGAAAAGAAGACGCGCGACCGGCGATTTTGTTCCCCCGGACTGTAAGGCGCCCGCCCTGGGGGGATTCGGCCGGGGACCTTTCGGCCGGGGACCTTTCGGCCAGGGGCTTTCGGCCAGGGGCTTTCGGCAGAGGGCTTTCGGCGGGGCCTTTCTCGGCCGCTTCTCTCTGGGCGCCACCGATGGTCGCTTGCGGACCTGAAAGCCGCCTGCGGGCCGACTATTTCTGGGGCAATCTGGAAAGTAGTGGCGGTAAAGCCCAGATTTAGAACAGGGAAATACAAATGAAATCTCATGCCCAGGTCGTGGTCATCGGCGGCGGTGTCGTCGGCTGCAGCGTTCTCTACCACCTGACCAAGGTCGGCTGGCGCGATGTCGTGCTGCTGGAGCGCGACGAGTTGACCTCCGGGGCGACCTGGCACGCCGCCGGTGGCATGCACACCCTGAACAGCGATCCCAACGTCGCCAAGCTGCAGACCTACACCATCAACCTCTACAAGGAGATCGAGGAGATCTCCGGCCAGTCCTGCAGCGTCCACATGCCCGGCGGCCTGATGCTGGCCGACACGCCGGCCTGGCTGGACTTCCTGAAGGTGACCCAGGGCAAGGCGCGGGTACTGGGCCTGGACACCGAGCTCATCTCGATCGAGGAAGCCAAGGAGCGTCATCCGCTGATCAACGAGAAGCGCTTTCTCGGCGCGCTCTACGATCCGATGGAAGGCCACGTCGATCCCTCCGGCGTCACCCACGCCTACGCCAAATCCGCACGCATCGGCGGCGCCGAGATCGAGCGCTTCACCCGCGTCGTCGACCTGCAGCCGCTGGCCGACGGCGGCTGGGAGGTGGTCACCGACAAGGGCGGCATCAAGGCCGAGCACGTGGTGAACTGCGGCGGCCTCTGGGCCCGGGAGGTCGGCCGCATGGTTGGCCTGGAACTGCCGGTCCTCGCCATGGAGCACCACTATCTGATCACCGACGAGATGCCGGAGGTGACCGGCCGCGCCAAGGAGCTGCCGCACTGCATCGACTTCGGCGCCGAGATTTACATGCGCCAGGAGCACGGCGGCCTCGTCATGGGCACCTACGAGCGCAACTGCGTACCCTGGTCGCCCAAGCAGACGCCCTGGGATTTCGGCCACGAACTGCTGCAGCCCGATCTCGACCGCATCTCCGGCAACCTCGCCATGGCCTTCGACCACTTCCCGGCGCTGGAAACCGCGGGCATCAAGCAGGTCATCAACGGCCCCTTCACCTTCGCGCCCGACGGCAACCCGCTGGTCGGCCCGGTGCGCGGCCTGAAGAACTTCTGGGTCGCCTGCGGCGTCATGGCCGGCTTCAGCCAGGGCGGCGGCGTCGGCCTGGCGCTTTCGAACTGGATGGTCGACGGCGATCCGGGCTTCGACGTCTTCGCCATGGATGTGGCGCGCTTCGGCGACTATGCGACCATGGCCTATACCAATGCCAAGGTGCGCGAGAACTACGGTCGACGCTTCAGGATCACCTTCCCGAACGAGGAATTGCCGGCGGCTCGGCCGCTGCGCACCACGGCGATCTACGACCGCCTGAAGCAGGAGAATGCCGTGTTCGGCGCGGCCTACGGCATGGAGCACGCCCTGTGGTTCGCCCCCCAAGGGGAGGAGCCTTTCGAGACGCCGACCTACCGTCGCTCCAACGCCTTCGAGCATGCGAAGGCCGAGTGCAAGGCGGTGCGCGAGGCGGTCGGCATGACGGAGACCGCCATCTTCGCCAAGTACGAGGTGACCGGGCCGGACGCCGAGAGCTGGCTGTCGCACCTGCTGACCAACCGCATGCCGCGCGAAGGACGCCTGGTGCTGTCGCCCATGCTGAACCCCCAGGGCAAGGTGATCGGCGACTTCACCATCGCCAAGGCAGGGCCGGAGCGCTTCTTCATCTTCGGCTCCGGCGGTGCCGAGAACTTCCACCTGCGCTGGTTCGAGCAGCACCTGCCCGAAAGCGGCGTGCGGCTGCAGTGCCGCAGCCGCGACATGGTGGGCTTCATCGTCGCCGGTCCGAACGCGCGCGAACTCCTGTCGCGTCTCACCGACACCGACGTCTCCAACGAAGGCTTCCCCTTCATGGATTTCCGCCGCCTGGATCTGGGCATGACACCCGCCTGGGTCGGCCGCATCAACTTCACCGGCGACCTCGGCTACGAGCTGTGGGTGGCACCGGACGACCTGCGCCGCCTCTACGACGACCTGCTGGCGGCAGGGGCGGATCTGGGCCTGCGCCAGTTCGGTTTGCGCGCCATCCTGTCGCTGCGCCTGGAGAAGAGCTACGGCACCTGGGCGCGTGAGTACCGTCCGATCTACACCGCCGCCGAGGCGGGGCTCGACCGCTTCGTGAACATGAAGAAGAACGCCTTCATCGGCCGCGATGCCGTGCTGAAAGAGCAGGAGGCCGGCGGCCCGAAGCTGCGCCTCGTCACCTTCGTCGTGGATGCGAACGATGCGGACGTGGTCGGCGACGAGCCGGTGTGGTACGGCGGCAAGGTGATCGGCTGGGTCACCTCCGGCGGCTACGCCCACTGGGCCGACTGCTCGGTGGCGATGGCCTATGTGCCGGCGGAGTTGGAGAAGGCCGGGAGTGGCTTCGAGATCGAAATCCTCGGTGACCGCCGCAAGGCGCGCATCCAGCATGAGCCGCTGTTCGACCCCAAGCGCGAACGCATGACGGGGTAGGGCCGGAGGCTTCCCCGATAGACCGGTCTTGGGAATCATCTTTATCTATGGTAGCAGAGAGCTGCACTTCTACAGTGTGAGCGACGACGGGAAATTGGTATGAAAAACAACCCATTGTGGGTTCCATTTCTAACCAATTTCTGTTGTGGTTCCATTTGGTTGTCGTGCAGTATGAAATGAGTTTCCGTCATGCGGGAGCGAACCACGCAGAAAGCCCCGGCACAGGGGCGGTGGAAACGAAGAGAACTCGGGGAGGAAAGTTAGCGGCGCTGCTGGCAACCGGACGCGTGTGACCGTCGCAGACCCGCGTGGGTATGCCGCGGCGCAGAAGGCCCAGGTACAATCCCAGGTACAATCTGGGACCAATCCAGCCAGGTCGAGCGCCCTTCCGAAGAATTCCCCGATTAATTTACGGCGTCACGCTGCGCGGCTTTCTCAGGAAATCTGCGTCAACGTGGCGGGTTCGGTGGGTTGGTGACGATTGAGCGGCTGATCAGCCAAAAGCCTGAGAAGGGCCGGTCCACGAGTGGGTCAACGATCTAACGGGCTAACAATCCCAAGGGAGGAAAGCTGTGAAAGAGACGAACGAAAACAAGACTCTGTCGCGTCGTAAGCTGCTGAAGGGCGGTGCCATTGCGGCCGGTGCGACGGCCGCCAGCACGTTGGGCGCGCCGGCGGTGGTCGGTCAGGCGCCGATCGTGGTGAAAATGCAGACGTCCTGGCCGTCGTCCGACATCTGGATGGACTTCGCCCGCCAGTACGTCGAGCGGGTCGAGCAGATGTCCGGCGGCCGCCTGAAGGTCGACCTGCTGCCGGCAGGCGCCGTCGTCGGTGCCTTCCAGGTGCTCGACGCGGTGAACGACGGTGTCATCGACGCCGCCCACACGGTGCCGGTCTACTGGTACGGCAAGCACAAGGCGGCCTCGCTGTTCGGCACCGGCCCGGTGTTCGGCGGCAGCGCCAACACCATGCTGGCGTGGTTCTATGCCGGCGGCGGTAAGGATCTGTACCGCGAACTGACGCAGGATATCCTCGGGCTCAACGTCTATGGCTTCTACGGCTTCCCGATGCCGGCGCAGCCCTTCGGCTGGTTCAAGAACCCGGTCAGCGAGGTGGCCGACCTGCAGGGCTTCAAGTACCGCACCGTGGGCCTGGCCGCCGACCTCATGCAGCGGCTCGGCATGAGCGTCGCGCAGCTGCCGGGCGGCGAAATCGTCCCGGCCATGGAGCGCGGCGTGATCGACGCCTTCGAGTTCAACAACCCGTCCTCCGACATGCGCTTCGGCGCCCAGGACGTGGCCAAGAACTACATGCTGTCGTCCTACCACCAGGCCAGCGAATCCTTCGAGTTCCTGTTCAACAAGGACTTCTTCGACGACCTGCCGAAGGACCTCGGCGCGATCCTGCAGTACGGTGTCGAGGCGGTCAGCACCTCCAACACGGCGCTGGCGCTGGACAACTACTCCGCCGATCTGCAGAAGCTGCAGAACGATCATGGGGTGCAGGTCCACCGCACCTCGAAGGCGATCCTCGACGCCGAGCTGAAGGCCTGGGATGCGATCATTCCGGAGCTGGAAGAGGATGCCTACATGAAGAAGGTCCTCGACAGCCAGCGCGCCTGGGTCGAGCGGGTCGTGTTCTACGAGCTGATGAACTCGCCGGACTACGCCCTGGCCTATGACCACTACTTCCCGGGCAAGCTGAAGCTGTAAGCTTCGCTTTACCGCAGCATCAGCCGCTCCGGCGGCCCGCCCAGGGTTTTACCCTATGCGGGCTCCGGAGCGGCTCGCTGAGGGGCCCCTGAGAAGGCGCGCAACGCTATGGATTTTCGATGATCCACTACATCAAACTGGCTGACCGGATATCCGCATGGTTCGGCAAGGCTTTTGCCTGGACGATCCTGGTGATGACTTTCGGCATGGCCTATGAGGTCTTCGTCCGCTATCTGCTCAACGCGCCGACGTCCTGGTCGCTCGACGTCTCCTTCATCATGTACGGCACGCTGTTCATGATGGGCGGCGCCTACACGCTGTCGCGCGGCGGTCACGTGCGCGGCGATTTCCTGTACCGGCTGTGGCAGCCGCGGACCCAGGCGAAGGTGGAGCTGGTGCTCTACTTCCTGTTCTTCTTCCCGGGGGTCCTGGCGTTGATCTTTTCCGGCTGGAAGTATGCTTCGCGCTCCTGGCGATACCTGGAGGTCAGCGTGAACAGCCCGGCCGGCGTGCCGATCTTCCAACTTAAAACCATCATCGTCGCGGCGGGGATACTGCTGCTGATCCAGGGCATTGCCCAGGTCATGCGCTGCCTGCTCTGCATGCGTACCAACGAGTGGATGCGCGCCGCCGACGACATCGAGGAAACCGAGGTGATGCTGATGGAGAAGGGCGCGCACGATGTGCTCGACCATGCTTCGGAAGCCATCGATATCGTCAAGCCGCTGGATACCAATCCCACCGGCGGCCGGAGTGACAAACGCTCATGAGCGATCCGCAAATTGCCCTCTTCATGCTGGGCATCTTCATTATCATCATCTTCCTCGGCTTCCCCATCGCCTTCACGCTGATGGCCATGGGCATCATCTTTGGCTACTACGCCTATTTCGACCCGTCGCGCATGTGGCGCGCCTACAACCGGGCGGTGGAGGGTGGCGCGGACTCCTGGACCCAGGTCGAATTGTGGGTCGACGGGTTCTTCAACAACAACATCTTCGACCTCTTCATAAACCAGACCTTCTCGGTGATGACCAACGAGGTTCTGACGGCGGTGCCGCTGTTCCTCTTCATGGGTTATGTGGTGGAGCGCGCCAACATCGTGGCGCGGCTGTTCACCACCCTGAACGTCGCCGCGCGGCGCATTCCCGGCTCCATGGCCGTTGCGGCGCTGATCACCTGTACGCTGTTTGCCACCGCCACCGGCATCGTCGGCGCCGTGGTGACGCTGATGGGGCTGCTGGCGCTGCCGGCGATGCTGAACGCACGCTACGACAGCTCCTTTGCCTCGGGCATCATCTGTGCCGGCGGCACCCTGGGTATCCTGATCCCGCCCTCGATCATGCTGATCGTCTATGCGGCGTCATCGGGTGTGTCCATCGTGCAGCTCTATGCCGGTGCGCTGCTGCCCGGCCTGCTGCTGTCCGGCCTCTACCTGGTCTATGTGATCGGGCGGGCCATCCTGCAGCCCAGTGTCGCGCCGAAACCGACGGCGGAGGAAGTGCCCGACATCCCGATGGGCAAACTCATCGTGCTGCTGCTGACATCGTTCTTTCCGCTGGCTTTCCTCATCCTGGCGGTGCTTGGCGCCATCCTCTTCGGCCTGGCGACCCCGACGGAGGCCGCTTCGATCGGCGCCCTGGGCGGCCTGGTGCTGGCCGTTGCCTACCGGGCGCTGACCTGGGACCGCCTGCGCGAGTCGGTCTACCTGACGGTGCGCACCACGGCGATGGTGTGCTGGCTGTTCGTCGGCTCGTGGACCTTCTCGTCGGTGTTCTCCTATCTGGGCGGCGAGCAGGTGATCAACGAGTTCGTCACCGGCCTGGACATCACGCCGCTGCAGTTCCTGCTGCTGGCCCAGCTCATCATCTTCCTGCTGGGCTGGCCGCTGGAATGGTCGGAGATCATCATCATCTTCGTGCCGATCTTCCTGCCGCTGCTGCCGCATTTCGGCATCGATCCCCTGTTCTTCGGCATCCTGGTGGCGCTGAACCTGCAGACCTCCTTCCTGACCCCGCCGATGGCGATGTCGGCCTATTACCTGAAGGGCATTGCGCCACCGCACGTGCAGTTGGTGCAGATCTTCAAGGGCTGTTTCCCTTTCCTGATCCTGGTGTTCATCGCCATGATCGTGCTCTACGTGCAGCCGCAGATCGTTTTCTGGCTGCCCGGCCTGATCTACGGATAGGGGAAGCATGACGGTCGTAAACGACATCCTGCGGCTCGACGCCGTCGAACAGCGCGACCGGCTGGCCACGGGCGCCCTGCGGGCGGTCGAACTGGCCGAAGCCTATCTCGAGGAAACCGCCCGGCGGGAGCCCGAGGTCGGCGCCTGGGCCTGGCTGGACGGCGACTACGTGATGCAGCAGGCCAAGACGTTGGACGACTTCCGCGCCAAGGGCCGCCCGACCGGGCCGCTGCACGGCCTGCCGGTGGGCCTGAAGGACATCATCGACACCGCCGGCGTGCCGACCGAGAACGGCACCGTGCTGGATGCCGGGCGCAAGCCCCAGGACGACGCCTATGTGGTGCGGCGGCTGAAGCAGGCCGGCGCCGTCATCATGGGCAAGACGGTGACCACCGAACTGGCGCTGCGCACGCCGGGCAAGACGCGCAATCCGCACAACCCGGCGCATACCCCCGGCGGCTCGTCCGCGGTATCGGCCGCGGCGGTGGCGGCGGGCATGGTGCCGCTGGCGCTGGGGACCCAGCCCGTCGGCTCGATGATCCGCCCGGCCTCTTACTGCGGCGTGGTGGGCTTCACGCCCAGCTTCGGCGCCATTCCGCGCAGCGGCGTGCTGAGCCAGGCGCCGTCGCTGGACACCCTCGGCGTCTTCGCCGGCAGTGTCGGATCGGCGGCGATGCTGGCGGACTGTCTGTTCGGCCACGACCCCGGCGATCCGGCGACCGCTCTGCTGCCGGCGCCGCGCCTGCAGGAGATCGCGGCTGCCAGGCCGCCGGTGCCGCCGGTCTTCGCCTTCGTGCGTCAGCCCGCCTGGGACAGCGCCGCGCCGGAGATGCAGGAAGGCTTCGGCGAACTGAACGAGGCCCTCGGCGACCGCTGCGACGAGGTGGAACTGCCGGGCGTCTTCGGCGAGGCCCTGGGCCATACGGAGCTGGTGCAGTTGGCCGAGCTCTCCAAGGCCTACGATCACTATGCCCGGCGCGGGCGCGACCAGTTGAGCGCCGAGATGCAAAAGGCGATTGACACCGGCAACCGCATTCCGGCCCACGACTATCTGGCGGCGCTGGATTGGCCGCGTCTGCTGAACGATTCCCTGGAGGCGGTGTTCAACCGCTACGACGCCATCCTGACGCCGGCGGCGCCGGGCCCGGCGCCGCTGGGTCTCGAGTCCACGGGCAGCCCCGCCTTCAACGGCATCTGGACCTTCTGCGGCCTGCCGGCGGTGACCCTGCCGCTGCTGCAGTCGGAAAGTGGCCTGCCCATGGGCGTGCAACTGGTCGGCCGGCGCGGCGACGACGCCCGCCTGCTGCGCAGTGCGCAGTGGCTGGTTCACTTCCTTAGCGAAACGGCGTAGAACGGCCCAAGAGAGACGGAACACGGTATGCTAGACAAGATCATCGGCCTTGCCGCCATCGCTCTGCTCATCGCCTTTGCCGGCATCCTTATCGTCTTCGTGCCGAGTATCGACCTGATCCTCATCGTCGGCGTCGTCTCGGCTATGGCGGCCTATGACTTCTACCGGACGCTGTTCAAGCGTAAGAACGGCAATCGTTAAGGAAGGGCCTCTCCGGGAGAGACCGCCCCAAGGTAAAGAATGCCGATGAAGATTGCCCTTTTGGACGACTACCAGGGTGTTGCGCTGGACAGCGCCGACTGGTCGGCCGTGACGGCACAGGCCGAGATCACCGTATTCCAGGACACGATGACCGACCTCGACGCCCTGGCCGCGCGGCTGCGGGACTTCGCGGTCATCGGCATCATGCGCGAGCGCACGCCCTTCCCGAAGGCCCTGCTGGAGCGCCTGCCGAACTTGAAGCTCCTCGTCACCACCGGGCACCGCAACGATTCCATCGATGTCGCCGCGGCCAAGGCGCTGGGCGTCACGGTCTGCGGTACGCCGTCGTCGGCCCATGCCGCGGCGGAGCTGACCTGGGCACTGATCATGGCCGCCGCCCGGCGTCTCGACGTGGAGATGCGGTCGTTCCGCGACGGCGGCTGGCAGGTGGGGTTGGGCCGCGATCTGAAGGGGGCGACGCTGGGCGTCATCGGGCTCGGCCGTCTCGGCGGTCAGGTCGCCGGTTTCGGCCGCGCCTTCGGCATGCGGGTGATCGCCTGGAGTCAGAACCTGACGGCCGAACGCGCCGCCGAGGCCGGTGCCGAGGCGGTCGACAAGGAAACCCTGTTCCGCGAGGCCAACTTCGTTACCCTGCACCTGCGCCTCAGCGACCGTTCGCGCGGGCTGGTGAATGCCGAAATGCTGGCGCTGATGAAGCCGGATGCCTGGGTGGTCAACACCTCACGCGGCCCGATCATCGACCGCGCCGCCCTGCTGGCGGCCCTGACAGAAAAGCGCATCGGCGGCGCCGCCCTGGACGTCTTCGACGTCGAGCCGCTGCCCGCCGACGACGATCTGCGCCGCCTCGACAACGTGGTGGCGACACCCCACGTCGGCTACGTCAGCCGCGAGAACTACGGCACCATGTACCGCGTCACGGCGGAAAACATCGCGGCCTTCCTCGCCGGCACGCCGCAGAACGTGGTGGAGCCCTGAGCGGGCGCTACTCCGCCGCTTCGCTCTTCTGGGGCCAGGCCGAAGCCGGCACGTAGACCTCGCCGCGCATCAGCTTGCGGGCGGTGCGCAGGGTGCCGGCGGATCGCAGGGTGATGGTGCCCTTGCCTGCGTCGGCGTCCAGCAGCAGCTCGATCTCGCCCGAGGGATGCTCGATGCGGATCGGATAGGGCTTTTCCTTGGGCAGGTCCACGAAGGGCGCGGCGACGCCGTCTTCCAGCAGGCAGCAGCAGGCCAGGCAGATGCCCCCGGTCACCGCATGGGCCGCATGGGTCTTGTGCGGTACGAAGTAGCGCGACGAGATGGTGCCGCCGAAGCGCGGCTTGGCCAGCAGGATCACCTTGGGGGTGACCTTCTGCGAGACGTCGCCGAGGCCCATCTTCTCGCCGGCGATGCGGCGGATCTTCTCGATCCGCGCGAACAGCGCCTTGTCGGCGTCCAGTTCCGCGGCGGTCTCGTAACCCGTCTTGCCCACAGATTCGGCGGCCAGGATCATGACGGGCATGGCCGCGTCCATGCAGGTCACCTCGATGCCGTCGATGACGTCGATGGGGTTGCCGGTCGGCAGCAGGCTGCCGCAGGTGGAACCGGCCACGTCCATGAAGTTCAGCTTCACCGGCGCCGCCGTGCCGGGCACGCCGTCGATGGCGGTGTCGCCCTCGTAGTTCACCTTGCCGCCGGGCGTTTCCACGATGGCCTCGATCTTGGCGTCGATGTTCACGTGATAGATGCGCACCCGGCTGACGTCGCCCTGCGGTTTGACCATCCCGGTCTCCAGCGCGAAGGGCCCGACGCCGGCCATGATGTTGCCGCAAGGCGGGTTGGTGTCGACGCGGGCGGCCTCGACCTCGACCTGGGCGAAGAGGTAGTCGACATCGACATCGGGCCGGGTCGAGGGGCTGACGATGGCGACCTTGCTGGTCAGCGTGGTGGCGCCGCCGAGGCCGTCGATCTGGCGCGCGTCGGGCGAGCCCATGGCCGCCAGCAGCACCTGGTCGCGCTGGGCCGGGTCGGACGGCAGGTCCTTGGCCATGAAATAGGGGCCTTTGGAGGTGCCTCCGCGCATCAGGATGCAGGGAAGGGCGACTTGTGGAGCGGGCATGGCGATGATCCTGGGCAAATGGTCCGGGGCGACGATGCGGGGCGATGAGCCGGGGCAATGATCCGGAAGGTCTGAAAGGGGCGCTACTATAGGCCAGCGCCTCCGGTTTCTACCAGTCCCCAACGGGTTGCTTAGGGGTCGCTCACGGCGGGCTCGCGCGGCTTTCAGTTTGCCGCGGCGCCCGTCGGGGGCAGACTGTCGATCGATACCGCACCATTCGTGGAACCCTGATGCGCCGTGCCCTTCTGCTTATCGCGCTTATCCTGCCGCTGGCCGCTTTCACGTCGTCCGAACGGCTGTTCGCCCCCTCGGCGGAGCCGTGGCCGCGCTGGGAAAGGCACGATCCGTCGAGCCGGGCGGTTATCGATGTCGCCGCCTGGGATGGCCTGCTGGGCCGGGTGGTGGTGGCCGGCGCGGACGGGATCAACCGGGTCGACTACGGGGCCCTGGCCGGGCCGGAGGCGGCGGTGCTCGACCGGATCGTGGCCGGCCTGTCGGCGGTGGCGGTCAGCCGCTACAACCGCGACGAACAATTGGCCTACTGGATCAATCTTTACAATGCGGTGACGCTGCAGGTGGTGGCGCGGCACTATCCCGTCGCCTCGATCCGCGACATCGACATCTCGCCCGGCTGGTTTGTCGACGGTCCCTGGGACGCCGAACTGGTGACGGTGGAGGGCGAGGCGCTCACCCTCAACGATATCGAGCACCGGATCCTCAGGCCGTTATGGCAGGACCCGCGTATCCACTATGCGCTCAACTGCGCCTCGCTCGGTTGTCCCGATCTGGCGGCGGCGGCCTGGCGGGGCAGGGACATCGACCAGCGGTTGGATGCGGCGGCCCGTGCCTACGTGAACCATTCGCGCGGCGTCGCCCTCCGCGGCGGCGAGGTCACGGTGTCGAAGATCTATGATTGGTTCCTGGAGGACTTCGGCGGCTCGACGGAGAGCCTGCTGGCGCACCTCCGCCGCCATGCCGCGCCGCCGCTGGCCGCCCGCCTGGCGCAGATCGGTGACATCGACGGCACCGCCTACGACTGGGGCCTGAACGTCACGCCGCCCTGAACGTCACGTCGCCCTAACGTCACGGTGCCCGGTCCACGAGGCCGACGCATCGGCCTCATTCCCTATCGGCTAATTTATGTGGCCTTTCGCACAGGCGGTTTCCGCTCTTCGGCGGTAGTGATGGGGGGCCGCTCTACATACGATTCCAGAAACCGTGCGAGACGGAACGAGAGAGAGTTATATGATCACACGCGTCGATGCCCGGGGGGAGCCGCTGAACGGTGCCTCCGAGGAAGCGGTTGCGCTCTACGAAAAGGCCCTGTCCGAGCTGCAGTGCTACCGCGGCGATCCGGTCGCTACGATCGACCAGGCCATTGCCGACAGTCCCGACTTCGTCATGGCCCACTGCTTCCGTGCCTATATCCATGCCTTGTCGACCGAGGCGCAGGCGGTGCCGGAAGTCCAGGCCAGCTTCGCCGCCGCCGTGGAGTTGAAGACCAACGCCCGCGAGCGCCGTCATCTCGTTGCCCTGCGGCAATTCCTCGAAGGCAGTTGGGAAGGCGCGATCGCCGCCCTGGAAGACGTGCTGACCGACCATCCGCGCGATGCCTTGGCGGTGCAGGCGATTCACCTGGCGGACTTTTATGTCGGCGACGCCCGCAACCTGCGCGACCACGTTGCCCGCGTGCTGCCGGAATGGTCGGCGGACGACCCGGGCTACCATGCGCTGCTGGGCATGTACGCCTTCGGGCTGGAGGAGGGCGGCGATTACCGGCGGGCGGAAGAAGTCGGCCGGCAGGCCCTCGATCTCGATCCCCGAGACGCCTGGGCCCAGCATGCGGTGGCCCATGTGATGGAAATGCAGGGCCGCCCGCTGGATGGCATCGACTGGATGACGGGCCGCGAGGCGTTCTGGGCGAAGGACAACTTTTTCGCGGTCCACAACTGGTGGCACCTGGCGTTGTTCCACCTCGACCTCGACCAGCACGAACGTGTGCTGGCGCTCTACGACGGCGCGGTGCGCCGCGAGCCGTCGCTGGTCGTCCTGGATCTCGTCGACGCCTCGGCGTTGCTGTGGCGCCTGCATCTGCGCGGCATCGACGTCGGGGATCGCTGGCGCGAGCTGGCCGACAGTTGGGAACCGCTGGCCGCCGACGGATTCTACGGCTTCAACGATGCCCACGCGATGATGGCCTTCGTCGCCGACGGCCGCGACAAGGCGGCCGACGCATTGCTGGCCGCGCAGCAGCAGGCGATCACCGGCAGCACCGGTAACGCCCGCATGACCTGGGAGGTCGGCTATCCGGTTTGCGCGGCGCTGCGCGCTTTCGGGCGTGGCGACTACGTCACCTGCATCGGACTGCTGCGTCCGCTGCGCAGCCGCTGCCATCGCTTCGGCGGCAGCCACGCCCAGCGGGATGTCTTCGACCTCACCCTGATCGAGGCGGCCCGGCGCGACCGCCACTACGCCCTGTTGCGCGCGCTGGCCAACGAACGGATCGAGCGCAAACCGCAAAGCCCGCTGAACCGGCGCTATCGTCAGGAAGCCGCGCGCTGGGCGGCGGAGGTCGGCGGCATCGGGGCTCTTTGAGGGGGCGTCGGATTAGCCGGCGGTGGCGGGGCCGCGGGAGAGGGCGAGGCCGGCGATGAGGTCGAGCCAGAACTTCTTTTCCAGCACTGTCGGCAGGTCGCTGGGCTGCTGAACCGTTGCCAGGAAGGCGCCGGGCCCGCCGATGACGTGGCGGCGGAAATAGTCGGGCAGGTCCTGGCGGGTGCCGAAGACCACGCCGTTGATGGTGATGCCCATTCGGACCGCTTGGTCGCGTACGCCGCTGGGGTCCTGGCCGTTGTTGTCGACGCCGTTCGACAGCACGTTGATGACGGTGCGGCGCGCGCGGTAGGGGGCGGTCAGGCTCAGCCGCACGGCTGCCTCCATCGCCTCGGCGATGTCGGTCATGCCGCCGTGCGGCGTGTCGACGCTGGAGGTCGCCGGACGGTACATGCCGAAGCCGGTGCGGTCGATGCGCGGCGCGGCATCGAACTGCGCGGCGACCCGCTCGGCATCGGCGCGGCTGCGGATGACCGTCCACGGCACGATGACTTCGACCTGCCCGCCGCTCGACCAGGTGAAGGCGGCAAAGCCGATGCGCTGCTCCAGGCCTTCGGCGATGCGGGCGAGAAATTCGGCATCGACCACGCCGCGCGCCAGTCCGGCGTACTGCAGCCACTCGTCCTGCTTGGTGATCGAGTCGGAAACGTC
>ERZ1740062.100-NODE-100-length-66947-cov-6.693626_pt1 | contig 66947 bp, 63 predicted proteins | sample MGYA00581741_ERZ1740062 | MGnify/ENA primary metagenome ERZ1740062 (study PRJEB43018, sample SAMN04849747) | marine metagenome | isolation source: floating plastic debris | place: Pacific Ocean | collected 2008-09-01 | study: EMG produced TPA metagenomics assembly...
GCTGTGGCTTTTGCTGCACCTAATAAAACTACTCTGATGTTCGGTGATTTGCCGGATCAATGGACGATCTTCGGCGCTTTGATCATCGTGGCGGCAGGACTTTACGTTGTGCACCGCGAGGCGAAGGCGCGCGCCGCTAAGGTTTAACGACAAACAGCGTGCGCATCCTCGCTGGTCAACCAAGGCTGTGTGGTTCGCAAAGGAAATCGCGTGTGTGCTGGACCGGTGGCTGGCCGGGCATGGCATCCCGGCGCGAATGCGATCATGCTGGCTCGCACCCAATCTGCCCACCCGCCAGAAGATCGCCTTGAGAGGACCCGCTTCTATGACACTGAACGTCGCCATGATTGCAACTGGCGGAATTGCGGACAAGCAACTCGCTCCGGCATTGGCAGAAGCTCCAAACGCTCGGTTGTGGAGCGTGTTCAGCCGCGACAAGGCAAGGGCCGGGGACTTCGCGGCAAAGCACGCCGCTGCGGCTCCGAACGCAGCTCATGATGACCTGGACGCGTTGCTCGCAGATCCGGATCTCCATGCTGTTCTGATTGCCTCGCCGGACAAGTTACACGCCGGTCAGGCTGCGCGCGCGGCGCAAGCCGGCAAGCACATCCTGACGGAAAAGCCCATGGCGACCGACCGCTCGGAGACGTCTGCGATGGTTGATGCCGCAGATCAGGCGGGCGTGAAACTGGCAGTCGCCTACCACATGCGCTGGCACATGGGGCATCGCAAGCTGTTCGAAGCCGCGCAACAAGGTACGTTCGGCACGCTGCGCCACATGCGGATTCAGTGGCCAACCCCGGCCGCCAATGCGGACGGTTGGCGTGCCAAGTCGGATGTTGGCCGTTGGTGGGCTCTGGCCGCCGTAGGCACGCATTGCCTGGACCAAATCCGTTGGTTCATGACCCCGAGTTGTGGCGAAATCACCCGCGCCGAAGGCGTCATCAATCGCGCGGTCTACAATGGTCCGCACGAGGAAACGGCACTGCTCAGCTACCAGTTCGAGAACGGATCGACCGCCGATCTGTGCGCATCGGTTCTATTCAAAGGCCCGCGCGTCATGGAGCTTTATGGCTCGGACGGATACGCAATCTGCACCGAGACACTCGGACCGCATGGCGAGGGTCGGATCGAAACCCACGAGGGCGCCTTCGAATATACTCCCAGCAATCCCTATGTCGGCGAGATCGAGGACTTTGCCGCCGCGATCCGGGATGATCGCCCAGCCGAGGTTGACGGGCGCGAGGGTGCGGCCAACGTCGACCTGCTGCTGAAAGCCGTCGGAGCCTGACCTCGCGATCTTTCAAACGCCGACGACGATGCAAGTGGCGACAATGGCACCGTTGCAAATGAAGATCTTCATCGCAATCATCGGGCATGCCTGGTCACTGCCGAGGCGACACACAGCTTCGGAGTTCCAGCCATGACCATCGCCACGGCAATCGACAAAGTCTCGCGCCTGTCCTGTTTCTCCGACCCCAGGGATATCGAACCGCTGGGAGGCGGCATCACCAACCTGAACCTGCGCGTCAGCGATGGCGATGCAAAGTTTGTTGTGCGCTTGGGTCAGGACATCCCCGAACACGGCGTCATGCGCTGGAACGAACTGGCGTTGAGCCGTGCTGCGCATGCACTGGGTGCCGCACCTCGGGTCGTTCACGCCGAACCGGGCGTGCTGGTTCTGGATTTTATCGATGCGCGAACCCTCGCGGAAGAAGACGTTCGAGATCCCGGGAACCTGCCGCGTATCGTCGACCTCGTGGCGGACGTGCACAAGGGGCTCGGGACGCATCTGACGTCACCCGTCCTGGCGTTCTGGCCGTTCCAGGTGAACAGAACCTATGTGACGCGATTGCTCGCCGACGGATCGCCACACGCGTCCATGTTGCCTGGCCTGATGGCCGAGCAAGACAGGCTTGCCGAGGCGACCGGCCCCGTCGATCTGGTCATCGGTCACAATGACCTGCTCGCCGCGAACATTCTGGACGATGGGCAACAGCTCTGGCTGATCGATTGGGAGTATGGCGGCTACAACACACCGCTGTTCGACCTTGCCGGCCTAGCCGGAAACAATGGACTGTCCGAGGCACAGGAACGCGATGTGCTCGCGCAATACTATAAGGCTGATCCCGACCCGTATTGGCGGTCGTTTCAGGCGATGAAATGCACGTCATTGATGCGCGAGACGCTCTGGTCAATGACGTCCGAATTGCGCTCGGACATCGATTTTGACTACGCCGCCTACACGGCTGAAAACATGGATCGGCTCGACGCCGCGCTTGCTGACTTTCGGAACACCTGAGGATCGACGGATGAGCCTTCCCGCATCTTCCAAGATCGTCATCATCGGCGGCGGCATCATCGGATGCTCGACCGCCTATCACCTGGCCCAGATGGGCCAGGAGGTCCTGTTGCTGGAGAAAGCGGCCCTGACCTCCGGATCGACGTGGCACGCGGCCGGGCTGGTCGGCCAGTTGCGCTCGAGTGCGAACATCACGCAGCTTCTGGGCTATTCGATTGAGCTCTACGACCGTCTGGAGCAAGAGACCGGGCTGGCCACTGGCTGGAAAATGAATGGCGGCCTGCGCCTGGCCTGCAATCAGGAACGATGGACCGAGGTGAAGCGCCAGGCGACAACTGCGCATTCGTTTGGTCTGGACATGCAGCTTCTGACCCCGAAGGAGGCACAGGATCTTTGGCCGCTGATGGATATCTCGGACGTGGTGGGCGCGGCCTTCCTGCCGACCGACGGTCAGGCAAGTCCATCGGATATCACGCAAGCCCTCGCTAAGGGCGCACGCAAGAACGGCGCGCTGCTGATCGCGAATTGTCCCGTCACGGATATCCTGACCGACAAAGGCAAGTTGGTCGGCGTGCAAACGGCGCAAGGCGATGTCGCGTGCGAGAAACTGGTCCTGTGCTGTGGTCAATGGACCCGCGAACTGGCGGCGAAGGTCGGTGTGACCGTGCCGCTGGTCTCGGTCGAGCACCAATACATGATCACCGAAGCGTTCGGTGTACCAACAGATCTGCCGACGCTGCGCGATCCGGATCGGCTGACCTATTACAAAGAGGAAGTCGGCGGGCTGATCATGGGCGGATACGAGCCAAACGGCATTCCCTGGGCCAAGGATGGCATCCCCGAGCCATTCGACTTCCAGCTGCTCGACTCGAATTTCGAACACTTCGAGCAACTCGTCGAACTGGCCTTGCCGCGTGTGCCCAAGCTACAGGACGCCGGGATCAAGCAATTGCTGAACGGTCCCGAGAGCTTCACACCGGACGGCAACTTCATTCTGGGTGAGGCTCCCGAATTGCGCGATCTTTACGTCGGCGCCGGTTTCAACGCGTTTGGCATTGCCGCGGGCGGCGGCGCGGGCATGGCGCTGGCGGAGTGGGTTGCGCGCGGCGAACCTCCGTTCGACCTCTGGCCAGTGGACATCCGCCGGTTCGGCCGACCTCACACCGCTACCGACTGGGTGCGGACCCGCACGCTCGAGGCCTACGGCAAGCACTACACCATGTCTTGGCCATCCGAGGAAAACGAAAGCGGACGTCCGTGCCGCCGCTCTCCGCTCTACGGGACGCTCAAACAAGCCGGAGCCGTCTTCGGTGAGAAACTGGGGTGGGAGCGTCCAAACTGGTTCGCAGAGGACGGCGATGACGCACACGACATTTACACGTTCGAACGCCCCAACTGGCACAAGGCAGTCGGACGCGAACACACAGCAGCGCGTGAAGCAGCGGCCCTGTTCGATCAGACTTCGTTTGCGAAGTACGTCCTGACCGGTCCCGATGCCGAAGCAGCTCTGCAATGGATCGCGGCCAACCGTGTCGACAAACCGGTCGGATCGATCATCTACACCCAGATGCTGAACGACCACGGCGGGATCGAGTGCGATCTGACCTGTGTGCGGACGAAGCAGGATGAATTCTACATCGTCACCGGGACCGGCTTTGCGACGCACGACTTCGACTGGATACGCAGAAACATACCCGACGGGATGAACGCCCAACTCGTCGACGTGACATCGTCGAATTCGGTCCTGTCGCTCTTTGGACCAAGATCGCGCGATATCCTAAGGGCATTGAGCAACGATGACGTCTCGGATGCCGCGCATCCTTTTGGGCAGGCGCGGTGGATCGGCATCGCTGGCTGCCCGGTGCTGGCGATGCGGATCACCTATGTCGGCGAGCTTGGGTGGGAGTTGCATCTGCCCGTCGAGTACGCACAGACCGTCTATGACGCGCTTGAGCAGGCAGGCACTGCGTACGGGCTGCGCAACGCCGGATACCGCGCAATCGAGACACTGCGGCTGGAAAAAGGCTACCGCGCCTGGGGATCCGACATCGGACCGGATCACACGCCCGACGAAGCAGGGCTAGGCTGGGCGGTCAAGATGGCATCACGGATCCCGTTCAAGGGACGTGACGCGATCGCGGCCCAGCGGGCGGATGGCGTGAAGAAAATGATGGCGACCTTCACAACCGATGCAGACACGATCCTGTCCGGCCGCGAAACCATCTATCGCGATGGCGCGCGGTGCGGATATCTCAGTTCCGGCGGTTATGGGTACACAATCGGAAAATCCATCGGCCTGGGATATGTCCGGAGCGACGGGTTCATGGATCGCGACTTCGTTCTCTCGGGTGACTACGAGCTTGAAGTGGCAACGGTCCGGGTCAAGGCCGAGGTCACGCTCTCTCCACTCTACGACCCGTCGATGAAAAGAGTAAAGGCATGAGCCTTCGCACCCGCTGACGATCGTGCTTCAAGACTCCTCTGCGTCGCGGACATCCAGAAACCAGAAACCGCCTCGCCGGTACCGCCGCTACGCGACCGACGCGACCCGTTCCGGTTCCTGACGCAGGCGCTTCAAGGCTTCGGTCAGACTGTCCGCCGCAGTGCGGACGTGATCCTCGGCCAAGTCTCCGGCGCTGTCGGGATCGCCCGCCAGGATGGCATCCTTGATCGCAAGGTGCTGATCCCAGATAGTCGGCGCCGATTCCGCGTGCATAAGAACCTCTGCCATCACCCGGCGCAGATAGCGCCAGTTGGGTCCTGCCGTATCGCGAAGAACACGGTTCCGCGACGCATCGTAGATCAGTTTGTGAAAGGCCTGATCGTATCGGATCTGGTCCGTCACCGAATCCGCGCGGATCGCCTCGGACCCAATCGCCAGGATCTCATCGAACTCCGCCCGAAGCGTTTCGGGATCTATCGTGCCGTCCTGAACAGCCTGAGCCGCACGTCGCGCAGCGTAGCCATCCAGAAGCAGCCGCATATCGTAATGGCAATGCATCAGGCCCAGATCCAGGCTGGCGACACGCAAGCCACGTTTGCCGACCTCCTCCACGATGCCGTCTGCCTTCAACAGAGCCATCGCTTGTTGGATAGGTTGTCGCGACACGCCAAGTTGTGCGGCGAGTTGCTCCTGCACCAGATGCGCTCCCGGCTTCAAGCGTCCTTCCAGAATCTCGTCCAAAACTGCTCGATAGACCTGGTCGGTCAGACTGGGATTTACGCTGAGCGTCTTCATAGGGCATACCTTATTGAATTCTGAATTCGATACATGTGAGACTGGAGACGGTCAAACTGCTTGGCTTGCGACCGTCATCGAACATTTCATGGCTCGCAGAAGGACAGTCAACTCCAAGTCGCGACGGGAGGAGCCACATGAACCAATGCCAAGAACTCGACAGTTCAAGATCAGCCAAAGGTAGAAATAACTGTCCCAAGGCTGTACGGTTCGGCGGATGCTCCCAAGGCATCCGGCACAAACGCAATGACTGATACACTCCTCTCACCGCCGCCAGTGAACGAGGTTCATGCGCAGTTTGCCGTGCTCCGCGACCGCATTCGCGCGCGCGTCATCGGGCAGACCCGCGTCGTCGATCACTTGCTGATCGCATTGTTGTCCGAAGGCCATGTTCTTCTCGAGGGTGCTCCGGGGCTGGCGAAAACGCGCCTTGCGAGATTGATCTCGGAGTCCATCGAAGGTTCCTTCAAACGCATTCAGTTCACACCGGACCTTCTTCCATCGGACTTGATCGGATCTTTGCTGTTCCTGGCCGAAAGCGGGCGCTTCGAATTCCAGAAAGGACCGGTCTTTGCGAACTTCGTGTTGGCGGACGAGATCAACCGCGCCCCGGCAAAGGTCCAATCGGCGCTTTTGGAAGCGATGGAGGAGCGTCAGGTCACGAGTGGCGACACGACTTATCCGCTGGAGTGGCCGTTTTTCGTGATCGCGACGCAGAACCCGATCGAGCACGAAGGGACATGGGATCTGCCACAAGCGCAGCTCGATCGGTTCCTGATGCAAATCACGATCGACTACCCCGAGCAATCAAACGAACGGGCGATCCTGGACCTCGCCATCGAGGAATCGGTCGCGCAGAACCCAAACGCCGAGCTATTGGTTCAGCAGTCCGACCTCCGCGCCGCACAAGAAGAAGTACGCGAGACCTACATCTCGGAACCGATCCGCGATTACATCGTACGCCTGATCTCGGCCACGCGCGATGACCCCGAACCGCTGCCTGGCGTTGGCGAGCATCTTGCCTGTCCTGCGTCACCGCGTGGAACGATCATGCTGGCACGTGCGGCACAGGCTTCGGCATGGCTCGAGGGACGGGATCACGTCCTGCCCGAAGATGTGCAGCAGATGGCCCTGCCGGTGCTGGGGCACCGGTTGATGCTGACCTACCGGGCAGACGCCGACGGCGTACAGCGCGCGGCGGTCGTTGGCGCTTTACTGGATCAGGTGGATGTTCTCTAGGGCAGCGGACAAGCAGGCTGGATCGGATCTAACGCGGCTGACGCTGGAAGACTTGATTGCCATTCAGCCGCAACATGTGCGCGGAAAACTGTCGGCCGGACGCAGAGGGCCCGAGGGAGAGCGTCCCGGTCGCGGGCGGTCAACGACACTCGATTTCGACGGTCTCAGCCCCTACGCGCCGGGCGACGATGTTCGGGCAATCGACTGGCGCGCGACGATGCGGACCGGACAAACAACGATGCGGCGGTTCGCGGCTGCGTCCCATCGCGCCCACATGCTGCACGTCGATCTTCGGGCCGACCTCTACTTCGGAACATCCGAAAGGCTCATGGCAAAGACGGCCTGCCTGGCAACCGCATGGATGGCCTGGAAATGCTTCATGCTGCAGGAACCTGTCGGCCTGTCGGTCGGAAGCGTCACGATCGCGCCGCGCCGCGGGCGCAAACACGTCCTCAGGCTGCTCGACACCTTGACCGAAGCATACGTGCGGGAAGGAACTGACGCCCAGTCACCAATCGATTTCGAAGAGATCTCGGCGCTCGTCGTTCGTCAGGACGAGATCTGTGTCATCTCTGACCTTCCGGTAGACTCCGCCCCTTTCACGGCTGCGGGGCGGGCATTGTCACGGACCCGGATGCTGCGCTTCGTTCTGGTCGAAGACCCGATGGTCTTGCGCCCGGCGGTTCGTGGTCGCTATCCGCTCCGCGGACCTGATGGACAGCGCCAAGTGATCCGGATCGCCGCCGAAAAACCAAACGAAAGGTTGGTCGAGGCTGAACTGCGGGACGCCGGTTGGCAAATGGACCGGGCCTCCGATCTGCTGCCACGGTGGGGTGCTGAATGACACCTGAAGAGGTCTTTGCCCAGCTTCGTGATGTGCACCTGCCGGACGTTCAATCGGCGACGGTAAGTGGATTGGACGTGCGCCCGCTGGCCATCTTCGCGGCAAGTGTCCTGCTGATCGCAGGGGTAAGGTACTGGGTGCAACGCCGCCGCAGGTCGCGTCAGCTTGACGCCGTAGCACCCGGTATGCCACCAGCGGCGCAGCGCGACGAGATCGCCAGAATTCTCCGAAAGGCGCTGCCACGAAAAGCAGCGCAACCAGCGCCGAAGGCATTCTTCGCACCGCCCTCTCAGATCACGATCCAGGATGCGTCCGAGATGAAGACCTGGGCGCGCCGGAGGCTGCGATAATGGACCTCGCCCTGCCCTGGGCTTTGATGCTTCTGCCAGTGCCCGTTCTGGCGTGGTTTCTGCTCCCGGCGGCGCGTGAGCGCGGCGCGCTTCAGGTGCCTGGAAGCGTGCTCGCTCATTTGTTGCAGCAAAGCGCTGCATCCTCTGGATCCAGGGCGGCACGCCCGGTCGAAATGGCTCTTAAGACAATCGGCTGGATCGCATTGATCATCGCGCTCGCCGGTCCCTTCGTGCAGCGTCCGGCTGTGCTGACTCCGACTGGCCGGGATATCGTTCTGGCCTTCGACCTCTCGGCAAGCATGGCCGAAGAAGACATGCAGATCGGCCAGCGCAAACTCTCACGGATCGATGTCATTCGTGAAAAACTCGCCGGTTTCATTCGCGGCCGACAAGGCGACAGGGTCGCGCTTATCGGGTTTGCCACGAACGCCTTCCTGATCGCACCGCCGACCTATGACGTGGGCGCCGTCGCGGAAATGCTGGACGAGCTGACCATCGGTCTGCCCGGCCGGAAGACGGACCTCGGCCAAGCAATCGGTCTCACCGTCAAGATGCTGCGCGAAGAAGACCCCGGAGAGAGGATGCTGATCCTGATCTCGGATGGCGAGGTGAATGCGGGAGAGATCGCGGCAACCGACGCCGCAGACATGGCGCGCGACCTTGGGATCAAGATCTTTTCGATCGGTTTCGCCAATGAGATCGCAACGCAAAACGCTGTGCATATGGCGGATCTGGCCGAACGCACCGGCGGCACATTTCAGCCCGCCACCAGTGCTGCGTTGATGCGGGACGCGCTGAGCTTTCTTGGCTCGATTGCACCCACCAACCCAGACGAGACGGCCGCCGAGCGCCGGCAGGATTGGCGATGGCTGCCGCTCTCGATCGCTCTGATCTGTCTGTTGGCCATAGGATGGCGGGAGTATCGCGATCCATGAGCTTCGTCGCGCCGTTCTCGTTCTTGCTGCTGCTGCCGCTGCTGGGCTTCCTGTTCGTTGTCCGATCTGGTGGCTCCGGTCAGGCGCAGCGTTTGCCGGGCGCGTGGCATGGCCTCGTGCAGCCTGCCTTGCGCGGGTATCTCGCGGCGCGCTCTCGCCTCGGGCAAGCGGGCGTGCCTGTCCTTTGCTTCATCGCCGCAACGCTGGTGATCACTGCACTCGCCCGACCTGGTGTGGACACCGACGATACCGACCGGCTCGCGACCCTCGCCGGGCGCGTGATCATCCTGGATGTCGGCGCCGACCTCGCACGGCACAGGCACTTCATGGATGCGCTGCATCGCGCGGACGGCGGCATCGCGACGGCCGTGATCGCCGCGTCGGGCGATGCCTACCGGATCGTTCCGTTCACCACCGACAAATCGCAGATCGATCGATATGTGCAGGTTCTGGATGCCGGAATGATTCCCAGGCAGGGCCAGAGCCCGCACATCGCGTTGGCGACCGCCGAGCGGATCCTGACGGACGCGGGTTACCTGGTGCGCCAGATCGTGCTTTTAAGCGCGCGCGGAGGTCCACAGGAGACGGTCGAGATCCCGCTCGGGCAAAGCCGCCGCATCGTAGTACCCCTTGGCGACACAGATCGCTGGGACGATTGGGCAGCCGCAGAGCACGCCGAAATCGCCGGTCCAGATGCGGCTCGTGACCTGACCGAGGGGCTGAAACAGGACGCACGTGCCATGGCGCATGCGGAACTACCATCGACGCGCCATGAATTCACGACGGTGCTGATCGCGCTCGCTGCCCTGATCTGGCTGCTGCTCTTCCGCAGGAGAGAGGCGTGAGACGCGGACACATCATTCTGCTGGCCATCGGCGCCGCCCTTGCCATGCTTGCATCGTGGAGCCTGCCGCGTTTGCAGGCGCCGTTGGACCGGTTCTCGGTCGCGATGAACCTGATCGCGGATGGGCGCGGCAGCGACGCCGTTCACCTGTTGGAAGATCGCAACTGGCGCGGCATCGCCGAGTACCGCGCCAACCGGTATCGCCGGGCAGCGACCGAGTTCGTCCAGGATGAAAGCGTGACCGCGACCTACAATCTCGGGACAGCCTATGCGCGCCTGGCAGAGTGGACCGCAGCGCGGGCCGCTTATGAACGGGTCCTGAGGCTCGATCCCGGTCACGAGGACGCTGCCTTCAATCTTGCCCTCGTTCTGCAGGCAGAGGCGCGCCAGCAGGAGGAACAGGAAGGACAACGTCAGACCCGAACGCTCGGTACCGTGAAGGGGAAGCCGGGACAAAGCGATCAGCAGGACAGCGCCGACGGGGAGGAAACCACAACCGAAGACGCGCGCCCGTCGGACGATGTCGCACGGACCGACAAGGACGCAACACAGGCAGGTCAGATCGCGGCGCAGGGGCGAACCGGCGACAAGGCACAAAGCGACGATGCCGCTGCCGGGCGCGGCGAAGTCACCGATTCCGAGGATACCGAGTCCACTGGGCGCGATGGATCCGGCGGCATGCGTCAACTGACGAAAAGCACGCAGGATGCCGAGATCCTGTTGCGGCGCATCGTCGATGATCCCGAACGCGTGCTCGCCGCACGCCTGCGCGCCATCGACCGCCTGCGCAACGAGGCCAAGCGATGAAAAGCACCGGTGTCTTCGTTGTGCTCTTCGCGGTTATGGCCACCCTGGTCCATGCGCAGCCGACGCAGGCTCCACAGAAGCCCGAGCTCAGGGTCGACGCGTCCCCCGCGCCCGCGCTTGCAACCAATGGATACATCGACGGGCAGATCGTCCTCAGGGTACAGCTTCTCTCGCGCCACCCGTTCGAGGCGCTTGACTTCAAACTGCCCCAGATCGCCAATGCCGAAGTCGTCGAACTGATGCGCCCACGCACACGCAAGGTGACAGGCTATGCCGGCCAAGGCTTCGTTTTCGAGACATCGATCGCGGTCTTTCCGCAGAGAAGCGGCGTCCTGACAATTCCACCGGTAACTGCCGTCGGCTTCGTCCAGACCGAGCCTGACGGCGAATTGCAGTTCGATCTCGCGTCCGATCCGGTGGAGATCAAGATCGCTGGCATATCCAGGCACTATGACAATCCCTGGTGGCTGGTCTCGGACCGCGTCGAGATCGAAGAGACATGGTCCACACCGCCCGACGAAATCCGGGTTGGCGAACTTGTACGCCGAACCGTCAGCTTGCGCGTCTGGGGTGTCGACGCCGAGCGTTTGCCGGAACTGAAGCACGGCCGCACGCGCGGTGTCCGCGTCAGCCTGGCCGGGTCGGATCTGAAGACCAAGAAAAGCCCGGATGGCCTGGTGGCGCACGCGACCTATTCCTGGGATCTCGAGGCCGAGCCACAGCAGGTCGCCTTCGTCACGCCGATCGCCTTGGACTACTGGGATCCATCAGAGCACCGCCAGCGCAAGGCCGCCCTGCCCGCCCTGAGGCTGGAACCGCTGCCCGCAGACAGTGAGAAGATCGCGGCGGACTTGATGCAGGAGGCAACGCAGAACCGCGAGCAGTCGGTCACGATCACGGCCGTTCTGGCCGGGGCGCTAAGCCTTCCCGTCTGCCTTGCGTTCGGGGCGTTCCTGCTGACGAGACTTCCGACACCAGCGGATCGAAGGCTGCGCGCCACGGTTAAAGACAACTCTGCCACCGGTCTTTACAAGGCAGTGGAAAACTGGCTGTCACAGTCCAAGGCATCTGCCACAGACTTCGACCGGGGCCATGCTTCTCGGCTCAAAATAGCCCGTCATCTCTTCGCACCGGGACATCCTGACGGTGCGTCCAAAGATCAGGTCGTGTCGGACGCCTATCGATTCTCGCGGCAGCGAAGGCTCGCGCGACTTCTCGACCGTCTGAGCAACTTATGGTATAGTTGAGCCACAATGAGACAAATTTGACTTAAATTGCCAATGTGATCGGGCGCGATTCGATTCGGCTAAGCACTTGTCAGTTCCCTGATTCTTTGACAACGATATTTGAACTCTGAATTCAGAACTCAGGGCGAACTTAGAACCAGACCAAATGACCGCATCCTAATGCGGCGATAGGGAGGATCCGGTGGCGAAGAACCGCCGTAACGAGGCTGAAGAACAGCCTCCGACCGCACTGCCGAACAGGCGCGATGTCCTGGGTGTCGGCGGCGGTTTGTTGATTGGTGCGGCGCTGACTGCACCCAGTGGCGCCTCTGCCGCCAAACCACCCGAGAAGATGGTCGCGCAACCAGGCGATCGCATTCAGATAATCAAGGGTGCACTCAAGGACCAGATGGTACGGCCAGAGTTGCTTGAAGCCGGTGCGAAACCGTTCGAAGCCTTTCCGTTTGATCCCGAGAACGGCGTGCTGCGCCGAAAGTACCGGCTGAACCGGATGCTTGTTCTGCGTCTCGACCCCGCCGAGATGGATGACGCAACGCGCGAGCTCAGCGCGGACGGTGTGCTGGTCTTCTCGGCGCTCTGCACCCACCGGGCCTGCACCATCAAGTCGTGGAAGGCCGAGGAACGCCAACTGCGCTGCCACTGCCATCTCTCCGAATTCGCCGCCCTGGCCGGCGGAAGCGTCACGGACGGTCCCGCAAGGCGGCGCCTGCCCATGGTGCCGCTTGGTCTGGACGACGAAGGCTTCATCGTTGCCAAGGAAAGCTTCAACGGCAAGGTCGGAGCCGCAAAGAAATAAAGAAATAGAGCGAGGGAAGAACCGCCCGAACAACGGGCTCAATCGGGAGGAAGCAAATGCGACGACTATCAACCTGCCTGGCCGCAGTGGCCATTGGCAGCATCGGGACGGTCGCGTCAGCCGACAATTACAACCCGGTCACCGACGCACGACTCGCCAACCCCGAGCCGCACAACTGGTTGACTTGGCGCGGCAACTACGAAGGCCACGGCCACAGCCCGCTCAATCAAATCAATGACGGCAACGTCAAGAACCTGACGCCCGCCTGGGTGTTCTCGACCGGCATGACCGAAGGGCACCAGTCGCCGCCGATGGTCAATGACGGGATGATGTACATCTCGACCCCGCAAAGCCAGGTGATCGCCCTCGATGCCCGCACGGGGAACGAGATCTGGCGCTACGTGCACGAACTGCCCGAGGATCTGTTCCAGCTTCACCCGACGAACCGCGGTGTCGCCCTCTACGGCGACAAGGTCTTCATGGCGACCTATGAAGCGGGCGTCGTCGCGCTGGATGCCAAGACCGGCAAGAAGATCTGGCACACCATCGTCGATGACTACACCGATGGGTACTACTCCACCCTGTCGCTGCTCGCGGCACAGGGCAAGATCATCACGGGCGTCTCTGGCGGCGAGTATGGCATTCGCGGCCATGTGACAGCACTGGATGCCGAAACCGGGGCCGAGGCCTGGAGAACCTACACCATCCCCGCCCCTGGCGAGCCGGGCAGCGAAACCTGGAAAGGCGATAGCTGGAAGGTTGGCGGCGGCTCCGTCTGGATGCAACCGAACTACGATTCCGACACTGGCATCCTGTACGTCGGCACCGGTAATGGCGGCCCATGGATGCCGGACACCCGGCCGGGCGACAACCTCTACACGACCTCGGTCATGGCGCTGGACATCAAGGACGGCTCGATCACAGGGCACCACCAGTACCACTGGAACGATGCCTGGGACTGGGACGAGGTCTCCGCACCACTCCTGATGCCGATCGAGCGTGACGGCCAAAAGGTCAACGGTCTGGTTCACGCGGGCCGCAACGGCTACATCTGGACCATGGAGGCCAAGGACGACGGCTCCATCGGCTTCATCAAGGCAGACAAGTATGTCCGTCAGGACGCGTTCGAGTCGATCGATCCGGAAACGGGCCGCCCGACCTATAACGAGGCCAAGACCCCCGGCACGAACAAGACCGTCACCTTCTGTCCGTCACTTTGGGGCGGCAAGGACTGGCCACCGGAAGCCTACAATCCGGATACCGGCCTGTTCTATATCCCGGCGCATGAGAACCTCTGCTCGGAACTGGGCGGTGTGCCGATCGGCGAGCGTGAGCCCGGCGAGCTTTACATCGGCATCCCGATCGATGTGATCCTGGCATCGCTGCGCTTCGCGGAAGGCGTCGATCCGTCCAAGCCTGTTCCGATCGGTCAGTTGCAGGCCTGGGACATGAACAAGGGCGAGATGGTCTGGCAGCAAGAGTTCCACGACACGCCCTACTGGGGTCCGCTCCTGTCGACCGGCGGGAACCTGATCTTCACCGGCGGCACCAATGACCGGATGTTCCGGGCCTTCAATGCCTCGACCGGGGAGAAGCTTTGGGAGTTCCCGACCAATTCGGGCGTGACCGCGGCCCCCGCGTCCTACGAGGTGGATGGAACCCAGTACATCGCCGTGCAATCCGGCTGGGGTGTGGACGCCGAGCGTATGCAGGGGCTCCTGAAGGACATGCTTCCCGAAGGCCGCGTTCCTGACGTGCCGCAAGGCGGTGCGCTCTGGGTCTTCAAACTCAACGAATGAGGATGTCATCGCTGAAATCATGGCTGGTCCGGGCGCTCATCGCGCCCGGACTTGCCGCATGTCTGCTGACCCTGCCCGCCGCGGCGGTCGACATGCCGAGGGACAAGGACGCCGTCATCGACTACATCCGCACGGCGATCGAGACCAAGGACTACGACATGCTGCGCGAGATGGTGTTCTGGAAAGACACCGGAAAGATCAAGAAGCGCATCGTCAGGTTCCACCTCGCCCGTAGCCTGGGGCGTCCAATCAAAAGCATCACGTGGGAACCGTTTCCTGAGGATGGGTTCGACGCGGCTGTCGCGACCGGGAAGCTTGCACCAAACATGGACGTGAGCCATGCTGTGCGTGTGATCTTCGACGAAGAACCGATCAATGAGGCGGGCAAACAACCGACCGCCGTCTTCCTCGTCGGCATGCGCAAGGACGTCTACAGGATCGGCCTCGTGAACCGCGCAGGTTTTGACGACGACGACGATTGAACCGACGAGCCGCCGGTCCACGGCGGCCCAGACAGGGGGCTTCACGATGTGCCCCATGACCCAAACCCAGGTGAAACCCAGGAGGGTGCAATGGCAACACTTAAGGTAAACGGGGGCTCGATGACCATCGACGGGCCCGAGGACACAACGCTGCTTTGGGCGTTGCGTGACATGGCTGGGCTGACCGGCACGAAGTATGGTTGTGGCGCGGGCCTGTGCGGTGCCTGCACCGTGCACGTGGACGGCGTCGCCGTGAAGTCCTGCATGATGACCGTCGAAGAGGTTGTCGGCAAGGAAGTCACGACGATCGAGGGCCTTTCGCCGGACGGTGACCACCCGGTTCAGGTCGCCTGGCGCGATCTGCACGTGCCGCAATGCGGCTTCTGCCAAAGCGGCCAGATCATGCAGGCCGCGAGCCTTCTGTCGGAGAAGCCGAACCCGACCGATCAGGAAATCCTGGACGGCATGGCCGATAACATCTGCCGCTGTGGCTGCTACGAACGCATCGTGGCTGCCGTCCGGCAGGCCGCAACGGGGAGCTGATCGATGCTGCATTACATTCAGGACGCCCTGGCAGCGGCACCGAAAGCTGCCGAACAACTCTCGCTAGCCCACGTCTCGCGCCGCGGGTTCCTCGTGGGTACCACAGCGGGCTTCGCCGTCGCCGCCTTCGCGGGCAACGCCGATGCGTTCGCGCGCTACAAAACCGGCGGCGAAACCATGCCGCACGGCCTGCGCTATGATCCGCATCTCTTCATCGCGATCGACCCGGACGGCACGGTCACGCTTACGGCACACCGCGCAGAGATGGGGACCGGCTCACGGACATCGCTTCCCATGGTGATCGCCGACGAAATGGGCGCCGACTGGGACAAGGTGAAGATCATCCAGGCACCAGGCGACGAGCCGAAATACGGCAACCAGGACACCGATGGCTCGCGCTCGATGCGCCACCACATCCAGGCCATGCGCCAGATGGGGGCCTCGGTGCGCCACATGCTGGCTCAGGCCGCGGCGGACACTGCGGGCGTCGACGTCAAGGACGTGGATGTCGGTGTGCACGAGGTGACGGCTGGCGGTCAGACCTTCGGGTTTGGCGATCTTGCCGAGGCTGCAATGCAGGTCCCGGTGCCGGCGTTCGAAGATCTCGCCTTCAAGGACGAAAGCGAATTCCGCTATATCGGCCAGCGCAAGGTTCCGATCTACGATCTGCACGACATCACGACGGGCAAGGCGATCTACGGATCAGATGTGTCCCTGCCCGGCATGAAGGTCGCGTGCATCGCACGTCCACCGGTTCTGGGGGCCTCGCCGACCCGGTACGATGCGACCGAGGCTTGGAAGGTCTCCGGCGTCGAACAGGTGATGGGCCTGCCGGTCTCGAACATTCCGGCGAAGTTCGCGCCCAAGGGCGGGATCGCTGTCATCGCCTCGAACACCGATGCCGCGATCAAGGGCCGGAATGCGCTCGAGATCGAGTGGGGCGACAGCCCGCACTCGAGTTACAACTCGGCCGAGTTCACGGCAGAGATGCGCGAGACGGCGGCCAAGCCCGGCAACGTGCTGCGTGCGGTAGGCGACGCCCGTGCCGCCATCGATGGCGCTGCCAAGACGTTCAAGCAGCAATACCATCAGGCGCACATGATCCACGCGATGATGGAACCGCCCTCGGCGATCGCACAGGTGGCCGATGGCAAGGCCGAGATCTGGGCGCCTGTCCAGTCGCCCTACGGCACCCGGCAGGACGTCGCTGCGGCCCTCAACATGAACGAGGCTGATGTCACAGTGCATGTCACCCTGCTGGGCGGGGGTTTCGGGCGGAAGTCGAAATGCGACTTCGTGATCGAGGCGGCCTTGCTGAGCCAGAAGACCGGCGTACCGATCCGGGTTCAGTGGACGCGCGAGGACGACATCCAGCACGGCTTCTACCACACGACCTCGGTCGAGGAACTGGAAGTCGGTATGGATGCCGACGGCAAGTTGACGGGCTACCGCCACAACTCGGTGGCACCGTCGATCCTGTCGACCTTCGCGCCTGACAGCGGCCATCAGTTCTTCATCGAAAGCGGCATGGGCCACCTGGATCATCCGTTCCATGTGCCGAACGTCTCGATCGAGAACGGCAAGGCGATGGCGCACACGCGCATCGGCTGGTTCCGGGCCGTGTCCAACATCCCGCGCGCCTGGGCCCAGCAGACGTTCCTCTCGGAACTCGCTGCAGAACAGGGGCAGGATGAATTGGAGGCGATGCTCGCCGCCATGGGACCGGACCGCAAGGTCGACATCAAGGCCGAGAACTACCCGGATGACTACTGGGACTACGGCGAGGTCTATGACAACTACCCGATCGATATCGGCCGGTGGAAGAACACGCTGAAGCTGGCGGCCGAGAAAGGCGGTTGGGGCAAGGACATGCCGGAAGGTGAAGGCCTCGGCCTGGCCTCGCACCGCTCGTTCGTAACCTATGTCGCGGCCTGTGCGCATGTGAAGATGGTGGACGGCAAGATCACCGTTCCGCAGATCGACATGGCGATTGACTGTGGCTTCGCGGCCAATCCCGAACGGATCGAAAGCCAGCTTCAGGGCGCGGCCGTTCAGGGCATGACTGCGGCACTCTACTCAGCAATCACCTACGAGAACGGCGCCGTCGAACAAGCCAACTACGACACCTATGAGATGGTACGGTCGGACAACTTCCCGCTGAAGGTCAACGTCCACATCGTCCCGCACCCGTTCTCGGTACATGCCTCCGGCGTGGGCGAGCCAGGCGTGCCACCTGTCGCTCCGGCCATCGGGAACGCCTTGTTCCATGCAACGGGCAAGCGTTTCCGCGATATCCCGTTCGGCGATACTGCGTGACGGGCGCCCGATAAGTACCTCCGAGGGCGGCATAAGTCGGCCTCGGAAAGCTGCTGCGTAAGCGCAGCCATCTCAGCTCAACTTTTACTTGCAAGTCTTGGAAGGCTGAACGCTTTCCGTGGGTGGTTTCCTTTTGTAAATCTCGCTTAACCGACTGTTAACAGTTTCCTTTCATCGTGAATTCGGGGTGTGGCTGTTTTCTGAAAGACGACATAATGCGAGTTCTTATTCTGGAAGACGACCAATCGCTGCTCCTGGCATTCACCCAGGCGCTCGAGGATGACGGCCACATCGTTCTGGCATGCGCGCGCGAAGACGACGCGATGAACTACCTGCGGTATCAAGGATCCACGATAAATCTGATTGTCCTCGATCTTTTCATTGGCAGCCGCCCCTCCCTCTCGGTCGCATCCTTTGCAGCTTATGCCGCCCCGGATGCCGAGGTGATCGTGGTCACCGGTTCAGATTTCTATCCGAACGGAGAGCTCCACGATCTTGGTCACAACGTGTCCTGGTCGCTCAGAAAACCTGTCCGAATGAATGATCTTCAGGCACTGGCGCATTTTACCGAACGCCGCTGCAGCGACGGCGCACGTTCGCCCTGAACCGAACGGTGCGACAGACGCACAATCACGCGCCGCCAACGTCGAACACGGGAGTCCAAATGCAACGAGATTTCACGAGTCCAACGCTGCTCTTGGCCCTCGCGGTCGTCCTGGCGATGCTCGGATCGCTCTCGACCTCTGGCACCGCGCATGCTCAAACACCCGTTCTGACGGTTGTCGCCGACGAATGGCCGCCATTCTCGGGCAAGGACCTGCCAGGCCAGGGGATGTCACCGGACGTCATCGCGCAGGTTCTGAAGCGGGCGGGGTACCGCGCCGAGGTTTCGATCCTGCCCTGGGCGCGGATCATGCACGGTGTCCGCGCGGAGACCGCCGAGTTCCAGATCATCGGCAGCTTGTTCTATGACGATGAACTCGCCGGGCTGATCGACTACAGCAACGCCTATGTCGAGACAGAGGTGAAGTTCGTCCGGCGGGTCGGGACGGATGCGGATTTCAAGGATCTCAGTTCGCTCCAGAGCTATTCGATCGCCGTCGGTGACGGTTTCCTCTACGAAGACGGCTTCGACCGCGCGCAAGAGCTGAACAAGGTTGTCGTGACCACTGCTTTACAAGGGGTCCAACTGGTTGCAGCCGGGCGCGCAGACCTTACGCTGGATAGTTCCGATGTCATCGACTACGCGGTTTCGGTCCAGGATCCGACGCTGGAGGGCAAGATCGAGTACCTGGACAAGGTGCTTGCGACGCGTGGCATTCACATGGCGGTCATGAGCAACGTTCCGAACAGAGAGCAGATCATCGACGATTTCAACGCGGCCCTGCGCAGCATGAGCGATGACGGATCTCTCGACCGGCTGCTCGCCAGACATCGGCGCTGACAACGCGTGATGCGCGGAGTGCTCCCACTTCTGGGGCAGGACAACCGCCTTGGGCGGCGCCTAGTGCTCTACATGGTGCTGTCCAGCGCGCTTCTGTCCGGCGTTGCCGCAGGGTTTCAGCTTTACTTCAGCTATGACCGAGACCGGGGCGTGGCCCTCCAAACATTCGAAACCGTCGAGAGCAGCTTTACGCTGGGTCTCGAGAAAGCCGTTTGGGAGTTCAACTTTTCGCAGGTGAACGCACTCCTGGATGGCATCGCGGCCAAGTCCGCGGTCGTTGGCGTCACGCTGACCGCAGAGACGGGCCAGGTTTGGCATCGCGGCACACAACCTGCCGGCAGCAGCGCGCTGTCGCGGACCTTCACGCTGTCTCATGCCGGGGTCGGCGGCGAACGCAGGCCCGTCGGTGCGCTGCGCATCGACCTGACCATGGCAGGCGTTCACGACCGCCTCTGGAGCCAGTTCCAGACCATCTTCCTGTCGAACATGGCGAAGACGACACTCGCGTCCATCGTGATGCTCGTCCTGTTCCATTCCCTGGTGGCGCGGCACCTTCGCCACATGGCAAGGTATGTCGCACAGACCGATTGGCTGCGATCGCGCAAGCCGCTCACGCTGCGAAGAAAACGCGGCAACGGGTCAGATGATCTGGAAGACGTCGTGCGGGCGGTCAACGAAGCGCGCGTGAGCGTGTTGAAGTCGATCGATACGCTCAATGTCGAAATCCATGATCGTCAGATCGCGGAACGCGAGGCAACCCGGGGAAGTGCTGCAAAATCGGCGTTTCTCGCAACGATGAGCCATGAAGTGCGCACCCCGATCAATGCGATAATGGGTCTGTTGGAGCTGATCGGCCGTGCGAAGATACCGGAGCGCCAGCGCAAGCAGGCCCAGGCGGCACACTCATCGGCGGAAGCCCTGCTGACTCAACTGACAAACGTCCTCGAGGTTTCGAAACTGGAAGCCCATTCGATCGAGCTCCGCTTTGAGACCGTGTCACTCCATGATCTGGCTGACGCACTGCGCGGGCAGTTGGAGGGCGCAATCGCCCACGCCCACAAGCCGCTTTCCTCGGACGTTACAGCACCCGCGGACGCGCATTCTGTTGTCACGATCGATATACGCCGGACCCTTCAGATCACCGCGAACCTGATCGACAATGCCACGCGCTTCACGGACGCTGGATCGATCAAGCTCTCGGTCCGTCACGACACCGAAACGCTGCCCGCCGTTCTTCATATCACGGTCGAGGATACAGGGATCGGGATCGCGGACGATCATCTCGAACGCATCTTCGACCGGTTTGCCCAGGTCGACGATCCGCTGACACGGTCAACGGGTGGTTCGGGACTGGGACTGGCCATCTCGCGCGGGCTCGCCGAGCTGATGGATGGCAGCCTCACCGTAAAGAGTTGCATTGGCCACGGCTCTACCTTTACGCTAAATATACCGACAAAAAACAGGTTTGAGGCGAGAGATGGAAACGTGCGTGCTCGTGGTTGAAGATGATACGATCACCCGCTTCATGATGACCGAAATGTGCGACGAGCTGGGTCTTTCGTCAGAGACCGTGGCCAACGGCCATCAATGTTTGAGCGTGCTGGACGAAGCACCGAACAAGTTCGGCGTGATCCTGATGGATATTCATTTGCCGGAACTTTCCGGTGTCGATGTGAGCAAAAAGATCAGGAGCTCCGGGGCCCATCCTCCAAAAAACCTGCCGATCTTTGCCGTGACAGCCGACGAAGCTTGGCACGACGAGGGGCGATGCCGGGATGCAGGCTTTGACGGGGTGATCCCTAAGCCGATTTCGATTGCCGCCCTGGAAGCAAAACTCTTCCCGCACGCAGCGTAGCCCGAAGGCGCGCGCGGCTCTCCGCGCTGCAATGCCAGACTTTCAGCCGAAGACGTACCCGATCCCGCGCACTGTCCGGATCACCTCGGGCTTGCCGGGGTTCTTCTCGACCTTCCGGCGAATGCGGCTGATGCGCAGATCGATCGAGCGGTCGAACGGCTCCCACGCCTTGTCATGGGCCTGCTCCAGCAACTGGTCGCGGTTCAGCACGCGGCCACGGTTCTCCGCGAACACGCGCAGCAGGTTGAACTCCATCGCCGTAATGTAGATCTCGCGGCTGTCCTCACCGATCAGCCGGGCCCCGTCCAGATCCAGCGTACATGCGCCGAACGGCACGAGACTGTCGCCGTCACCGGCCTTCGGTGCGGCGGTCTGTGCGACGGCGTCAGGTCGGCGCCGCAGCGCCGCTTTGATCCGCGCTTCGAGTTCCCGCAGGTCGACCGGCTTGCCGAGATAGTCGTCCGCGCCCATCTCCAACCCAACGACGCGGTCGATGACCTCGTCGGCCGCGGTCAGCATGATCACAGGGACATCACAATCCACGCGCAGTGTTCGTAACGCGCTTAGCCCATCCTCGCCCGGCATGTTGATGTCCAGGATGATGACGTCCGGGTGCGCATCCTCCAGATACCCGCGCATTTCTTGCGCACTTCCCGCTTCCGCCACGCCAAAGCCGCGTCCCGTCAGATAATCCCGCACCATCTCGCGCAGGACCGGTTCATCGTCGCAGATCAGAATTTCAGCGGTTGTCATCGTCTCACTCCCCACGCTGTCCGAGCAATCCGGCGACCAGCGACAGCAGTTCTTCCGGCGTTACAGGCTTTTCAAGATGCGGCTGCCCCGACCCTTTCAAAAAAGCCGCGACGGTCGGTGACAGCGTATCCCCCGTCACGAAACCGATCCGGCGCGCCAATTCCGGGTCCAGTGCCAGCACAGCGGAATGGAAGCCGGGGCCGTCAAGGCCGGGCATCTTGATGTCGCTGACGATGGCGTCGAACGTTTGCGTCTTCAAAACCTTCAAGGCCTCGAGCGCATCGCCGAAAATCTGCACGCCATACCCGGCATCAATCAGAATATCGCCAATCATCTCGGCAACGCCGGTCTCGTCGTCCACCACCAGGATCCGGCCAGTCGCCTGCCGCACAGCATCCACAGCCGCATCCGGTACTGCCGGAACCGGGTCCGCCAGATCCAGCCGGACATAGAATCGAGCACCCTCTCCAGGCTCGGACCGGACGGTCATCCTGCCGCCATGCGATTGGACAATGCGGTGGGAGAAAGCCAGGCCAATCCCCGTTCCCGTGCCGACATCCTTGGTCGTGAAGAAGGGCTCGAAGATCCGCGACTGGACGTCCGGCGCGATGCCAGGACCGTTGTCCGCCACCCGCACGACCGCGGCGCTGGCTTGCGCATCCAGATACGACCGCAGATGCAGCTTCCGGGGTTCGGGCTGTGCCTCCATCGCCTGCTCGGCGTTGACGATCAGGTTGATGAAGACCTGGATCAACTGGTCCTCGTCGGCTTCGATCTCCGGCAGGTCCGGGTCCAGATCCAGCGTCACCTCAACCCCGGCACCCCGCAGGCGGTGGCCGACCATGTCCAGAGCCGCCATCAGCAACTCGTTCAACGAACACCGCCGAAGTTCGATCGGGCGTTGGCGCGCCATGGCGAGGAACGCCTTGACAATACGGGAACATCGCTCCGCCGCGGTCGCGATGTTGTCGACCTGACGCCGCAGCTTCGGTTCGGCCACCGCGTTCTGCATCATCATGGCGTAACCCACGACAATCGACAGCGGGTTGTTCAACTCGTGCGCAACACCTGCCAGCAACTCGCCCATGGCCGAGAGCTTTTCGTTCTGATGCGCCGCCTCGCGTTGGCGTTCCAGTTCCGTCTCGGCCCGGCGCTGCTCGGTGATATCGGCAAGTGCGATCAAATAGCCGTCATCCGGCGTGCGATGCACCGACCCCATCAGGATCAGGCCGTCCCGCGTGCGAACCTCATACCCTTTGGTCCGGTTGCGGATGATCGAGACCCGATGATCGATCAGCTTCTCGGCCTCGGTCTCGTCATCGTAGAAGTCATGCATCACCAGGCGGCGCATAATGGACCGCATCGGTTCGCCGACCTCCGGGGCCGCCACCTCCTGGTGATAGATCTCGAGATGCCGCTGGTTGCAGAAAACGAAATTGAGATCGGGGTCGAGCAGCACCAGCGCCAGATCCAAGGCCTCCACCGTATCGGTCACACGGGCCAGAGCGCGCGCATCGACCTGGCGGCGTTCCTCCTCGATCGCGATCTGTTCGGTGACATCGATGGCGGTGATCAGAACGCCGCCAAGGCCGGTCTCGTGGCAAGACGCTTTCAGAACGACGCCGTCGCGCCGGTGGAACAGGATGTCCTTGACGAAGTTGCGCCCGATCTCTTCGGTCTGGGCTGCGAAGTCTTCGCGCGTGATCTCCTCGGGCAAAACATAAAGGCGGCGATCGAACAGCGAGCGGCTCATGTCGGCGGCCGAGGTTCCCTTGGCAGGCAGATGCGCGCGCCCCCCAAAGACGAGATCCGCGTATTTCTCGTTGCAGAATAAGAACCGAAGATCGGCATCGAACAGGGCGAAACCTTCTTCCAGCGACTCCGTGGCGTCGTTGACCAGCGCCCGGGCACGCGCTTCGGTCTGCTTCTTGTCGGTGATGTCCCGGGCCGTGATCAGAAATCCGCCCAGTCCGGTCTCATGCGCCGACATCTCCAGCACGCCGCCATTGGTGCGCTCGAACTCCGCACCCTTTTGATAGCGCGTCGCGAACCGGCGGATCATCTCGAGATAGGCTTCCCGCGACATGTCTTTGGCCGGAGCGTAGACCCCGCGGTCGTAGACATCGCCAATGTGCGCTTCGAACCCCGTCCCGACGGGCGGGATGAACTCGGGGCCACCCAATGCGATCTGGCCGTACATCTGGTTGCAGAATAGGAAGCGCATCTGGCCGTCGAACAGCGCGAAGCCTTCGTCCAAGGCCTCCATCGCATCGTTGACGAGGGCACGCGCGCGGGCCTCGGTCTTCTTGCTGTCGGTGATGTCCAGCCAGACGATCGTACATCCACCCTCGGCCGTGCGTCCGCGCGAGGCCAGGAAGACCCGGCCATCGGCGTGGTGCACTTCGTAGCGCCGGGGCGAGGACGTGTCGCCGATGCTGGTTTCGTGATCGTAACTTTCGATCCAGTCCTCGACGCCCACGATGTCGCCGCCATGGGTCATCGCCTCGATGATCTCCTTACGCGGACGCCCAAAGGTCATCAGGTGCGCTGCGGCGGGATTGGCGGATTTGTAAAGATCGTTGGCCAGGATCAGCTTGTCGTCCTTGTCGAACAGCGCGAAGCCTTCCCCGATGGACTCCAGCGCATCGCGTAGGCGCGTGTTGGCCCGTTCGGTCTTAGCCCGCAGCGCTTCGGCTTCCTCGCGCGCATGAACCTCCTCGGTGACGTTCTGATACGAGATCAGGTATCCGCCCAGTCGGGTCTCGAAAACCGACGCGCTCAAGATCGATCTGTCTTGCAGCGTGAAGAGGACGTTCTTTTCATAGCTCTTCAATCCGGACACCAGCGTGTCCTTATAGGCCTCTTTCGTACTTCCCGCCGGGATCTGGTAGAAGCCGCTCTCGATACGCTGGTCGTGATAGTCCGAGACGCTGTCGCCTGGCTGCGGCGGCGCGACGTCGCCACCAAAACGCATGATTTCGTACCAGCGCTGATTGGCGAAGACGAAGCGCAGATCCTCGTCCCACAGGACGAGTGCGAGATCGAGCGAGTGGATCGCATCCGCGACGGCGGCGAATGCCTCCTGCCCTGCCAGGGCACCCTCGGTTGCCTTCGCTGCCAATTGGTTGGTCATCAATCCGTCTCGTTCACAGCTACAGCCACGGGAGGGCTACCCTGCGAATGTACGCCGGAGATGTCGCGAGACGGAAGAATTGTATCAATTGTATCAGCAGCGCCGTGCGGGCTTGGCGAAGATGACAAGCCTGAACGGATCCGAGGTCACCGGAAGGCGAAGAGAATGCGTCGGAGGCTACTCACTCCCCCTCGTTCTCTTGCTTCTCCAGCAATCGGGCGATCGCCATGAAGTCGATCCCCTCGTCGGGACAGACCACCCCGGTTGCCCGCGGCAATGACGCATTGGCTTCGCTGGTCTGTCCGCCGCCGGCCGTAATGCGGTCGAGGTCATCACAGGAAAGCTCGGTCGGGGTCTTGGTCATGCCGCGGGTCCTTTGTGCGTCGGAAGTCAGTCCAGATCCGTTTTCCGGATCGTCGAGGCCCGGTCGTACGAATAGACCGTCTTGAACTTCTCTGCCTGGATCTTGGTGGAAATGGTGTCATAGACGAAAGGATGCGATTTGGCTTCGGCCCCGCCCTGGATCGTGTCGAGCTGATCCTCGGCAAGTTCGGTCGGCTTTGCGGTCTCGGTGGTCATTACTGGTCTCCAAATCTGGGTAAAGTTGAGGCTGTGTAAGGTTGTGCTCTGATGCTCAGAATGCTGGGCCGTCAGGCCTTGCTCCACTTGCGGATTGTTGTGTCGGCGCTCGACGCCCGGGCCTTCGCGGTGGCATCGCCTTCCGCCACGATGTTCGTGTCCAAATCGAGGTCCGCGGTACCAAGGTCAGTGTAGATCTCGCCTCCCCAAGTCCTGAAGTGCGGGCCGCCGCTGACATCGTCCAAAGCCGCATCCGACATCTCGGTCGGGGTTTTAAAAGTAGTCTTTGTCATATCAATTTCCTTTCAGTGGTATCGGGCAAACAACGCTTGCCGTTGTCGATGAGAGGAGTATGGCGGCGGAGAGTATCCCCATGACGTCGCGCCTTGTTTCAATTGTAACAGCCGCCAATCCTTACGGTCATGGATTGAGCGACTTCTGGTCGTAGTAAGAGAAGATGAAGCTGCCGCCGTGGATCACGTTGATCAGCGCCTCATGCACCTCTTGCCGGCAGCAGATGCAACCATGGCTCGTCCCGGCCCGGGTTTTGGTGACATAGTGGGCGCCGTGGACGCGGATACCGCGGTTGCGGGCGTTGTCGTTTGACGGATCGAGACCCTCGATCACCATGGCCGGGCGCTTCTTGGTCTTGTCCTTCTGACCGAGCTTGCTCTGGTATATGTGCTTGGTCACGAAGCCGCCAACTGTCGACTCGTTCGAGCCGCGTTTCTTGCTCACGCGATCCACGGTCTTGCCACGACCGGAACCTTTGCCGTGTGCGACGATGGTGTGGAACATCAGCTGCGGGATCGGACTGTTGAAATTCAGCGTCCAGAGCCGCGGCTTGTTCGACGGAATGCTGTAGTCGATCAGCGTGATCAGATGCGGCTTCTTCAGTTCGTTGAAGTTGCGGACATAGGAATCGGTCGCTGCGTTCCACAGATCGTCCTTGATTCCGTACACCCAGGCAAAGCTGCCATAGTAGGACACGGGTCCCATGACGTTTCCGATGGCATTGTCGAATGGCATGGTGAAATCTCCTGTTCTCAGGGGCGACGGGGCGCCGGTCAGTCTCTCGGATCGATGCCGCGTTTCAGATCCATCGGATTCGCTGCGGCGGCGGACGGCAGTGTCGTCACACCTTCGATGTAGACACCGGGGGTTTTGTAGGTCGGACCGCCCGAAATCTCGGCCAGGGCATCATCGCTCAGCAGTTGCGGGGAATTGATCTTCGAAGTCATTTCGATCTCCTTTTGCGGATCAGCCGCGGTGTGCGGTGACTGCAAACAGGATCGCGCTGGCACGTATCAGCGGAACTTCGGAAACTGTCTCAATTGTATCGCGGCGACAGGCAGCGGGCCAAGGCCGCCGAATCAAGCCCTCTGCGTCACGCGCGCGTGACGTTAGATCTACCCAGAGTTGAGCATTAACCTTCTGTCGCGCACTGATTTCCAGCGCACGATCGATTCCGCGCAACGCTACAAGCCTGATACAAACCCCGTGCAATTGACACGGAACGCGAAATCGCGCCGGTACATCGCCCCTCTAGATTTGGCTTCGACAGCGGATGAGCCGCGTCGTTAACCAAATTATGGAGACCATTATGGAACCGTTTATTGCAGAGCTCGCCTTCAACACCGAAACTGAGACATCCTCGGACGCATTGCTTATCTTCACGAGCGATCCCGCAGAGATCAATGGCGGGCTCGACCGCGACATCATCCGCCGGGTCGCCAAGGATCATGCACTGGAGGACGCGCCCGAAGATCAGGATGTCGCCGCACCGGACCAGTTCGTGTTCGACAAAGACGTGTTTCTCGGAGGGACGGACGCAGAACTCGCCAACTCGGAAGATGATGGCGAAGCCATGGGCATTCTGACGGAACTGCTCCTGCCCGCACTGGATGGGGATCAAGAGCCGCTTCACGGCACCGGTGACGACGATTTTGTTCTGGGCGGCGGTTCCACGGATATCGCACGCGATCAGGTACCGGAGCACGATCCAGAGCTGGATCTGCTCGCCTGGTCCATCGGCTGAGCGACGAACTTCGAAACCAGGACACCCGTTGATCGAGGCTGCTTGGCGGGCTCGCCGCCATGCCGGGTGGTCTCTTAAGAAATGAGGACTCTCATGCAACCGAATATCTTTTCCCCCGCCTGCCTGTTGTTGGGCACCGCCCTTCTGACTGCAGGTTGCAACATGAACGCCCAGAACGGCGTGCGCCCGGGGCACACGGAAACAGCGCCCAGCGAAACCATGGTGTCCGGCGAAGTGAACCGCTGGGTGAGGACGGTCGGCGAGATCGATGAAGAACCATCGATGTCGAACATAACCAGCACCGCTCTCCGCACCGGCTACTACAACGACTTCCGCGAAACGGTCGAGCTGGTCTACGAGCCCGAGCGGCGCGCGCAGGTGAAGCGCAACCTCGAGAACGCCAACTACTTCGATGTCGACATCACCGAGAACGGCGTTTCGTACTACACCCAGACCAATGCTGACGAGGGCATGCGATCGATCCTAGAGCGGCACTATCCAACCGCCGAGTACACGCCGCACGACTGTACCCGCATCATCGGCACCTGTGCCTATACCGTTACCGGTGGCGGAGCGGAACCACGCCATTACGTCCGGACCGCGTCTTTCAAGCGGGGTATCTGGACCGACCGGGTGAACTATGACCCCGAGCGTGACCCGGCCGGGCGTTCGGATCTGGTCGAGGAACGAACGTTCTCGGTCGCGCCCACGGGCATGATCAAGGACATGGCACAGAAGCTCTACTTCGAGGATACGGTCTATTTGGTCAATCTGCGCCATGTTGAGCGCGTCTTGCCGGACGTGGAGGAAGAGGTCGAGGTTGCACGGCCGGAACTGGCGCCCGGCGATGACGGCGATGTGGGGATTGGTTGCACGGATGGTACGCTCCATGCCGTTATTGGCGAAGAGCGCAAGGAGATCGGCGCTGGCGGCAACCTTACCCTCCCCGTCTCGGCCAAAACCTCGGTCGGTCTGGAATGCACCACGGCGAACGGCACGATGTCGGTCGGGACGCGTTGCTTCCAGGACGGACATCTGCGGGCGCTGTTCGTCGATGACTGGGCAGCGCTGAGCTGCTTTGAGGGCGATGCCCCGGCAACGCCCTGGGTCAAGAGCTGAGCCAAAACGTTGGCGATGGAAGGCGGCGCTGGATCCCGATCTGGCGCCGTCGTCACTTGTTGTATTGGCTGTGGTGCGGCTTTGGGTGCGAGACTTCCGGCGATGAGGCTTTGAGCCTCTTCTCGCCCCTAGAGAGCATAGCCTCGGATCGCGCCGCCAAACGGTGTCTCTTGCTCTTGTTGAGGGCGCCGCGATCACAACTGACGTCAGGACGATCAACAGGGACGGGATGATGTCGCCGCACTCACAGCCCGTCACAGATCCGGATGGTCTGGCACCGCACAGATATCCCAAAATGCCTGCCGCAATGTAACGCCGGTTACTTGATCAGCAGCCCCGCGCGCATCAGAGCCTGACGCACCCTGGAGCCGCGTGCGATCACGTCAGGATGCTCGATTTGACGAAAATCGTCGCAGACCCGTATCAGAACGCCATCTCCAAGGCGCTCCGTCTCAGCGACCCCCTCGACTGCCTTTCCATAAGCCGGGTCGTTGAAATAGGTCAGCCAGCCGATGTCGAACTTGTCCAGCTTGCGATCATAACCGGTTGCGCGGCGGAAGGCGTGCGTTGTGCAATTGGCGAGATCTGGTTTGCGATGCTGCACTGTCGTCTCCAACAAAGACCGGACACCTTGATAGTTCGATAGCGGATGCCCCTCTCGATCGGGATGAAATTCCCACATGATCAGATTGCCCTGCGGGGATGGCTTTGCGAAGCCGTCTCCATGCATCGACAACCCGATGTATTGCGGATCATCGAGGCTCAAATCGGGCAAATCGAAACGACAGATATAGTTTGGACCAATTGAATTCAGGCTGTACTCGGACTTGTTTCCGTCGGCGTCTTTGTACATCTGGTCGCCGACGAAGATTTGATCAAACATCGCCTGGTCGAAGTCATCCATCATCGCCGAGACTTGTTTGCGAGGTCGCGTGTGAGCGCCCCCGCACTGGAAGCCGGTCTCGAAGACTCCAAGACTGTCTTTCACCTCGGAGATGTATTTTTTTGCCTCACCGATGAATGCATTCACGGAATAGCTTCGCGGCGGGCCAAAGGCTCTGAGTTGTGTCTTCATTTTGTCACTTCGGCACGGCTACGACATCAACATCACTCAGTCCGAGATCATCTGCAATGTCCAACAAGCGGTCAGCCTGAGCCTGAGTCGGGACGCGCCATTCTACCGCGCTCCCGGTTTGCTCGGCAATCTGCTGCGCTTGTCTAAGGTCACCAGCGACGATGTCGCGTGACATCGGGAAGTCGTCATTCGGCCAGTTTTCCCAGTCTTTCGCATCGATCAGCACATTCCGATCTGGATCATACCCGTCCATCCATTTCGTACCGCTCGCGTTGCCATCGAAGGGAACTTCGTATTCTGTCCCCCGCGGAGCGCCAGTTACTTGTTCTTGATAGTCAGCCCCTCTTCCGCCTTTGTTTGATGCGCCCCACTTCCCAGGCCCGCCGTCGCTTGCTCCATGGCGGTACGTGGGTGTCCTGGGACGGACCCGCCGGACAGGCACTTCAACGAGATGCTCGCGATTGGTCGCCTTGCGCACCTTGACGTCGATGTTCTTCTTCGCCCGGACGGCCAGTCTCGCGATCAGCTTGGCGACTTCGTCCACCTTGTCGATGAACTTCACCAGGATCGCGCCGATCTTCGAGGCGGCTTTCAACCCCTTCTTGATCTTCGAGAGCATGCCCACACATCGCGCGGCCAACCCGGCCGCTCCGGCTCCGGCGGACAAAGCGGCAATCAGGGCCAGGATCAGGGCGATCAGCAGTTCCGGGATCAGGTAGCCCGAGACCGAACCCAGTCCCTCGGCCCAGAAGTTCGGCACCATCTGGCGCAGCACGCGCGCCAGTGTGCCGCCCAGTTCGGGAATGACGTCGGATTGCCGGATCGTTTCGTTGAGCAGTTGGATCCAGTCGGACGCCTGCATGATGGCATCGAAGAACAACTGCCCGATCTCGCCGCCCAGATCGCGGAGCAGGTCGAACGCGCTTTCAATGGTATCGATCGATCCGTTGACGAAGCCGCGGATGACGTTCAGGAAATCGTCGCGCCGTTCCCAGAGATCGGCGACATCATCGAACAGTGATACCGCCCAGTTCGCGATCTTCTCGCCGATGAATGCCGCGATCGCGGTGGTCATGTTCATCCGCTGCCAGAGCGGCAGCTTGTTGTAGTAGGCCGCAAAGTCGGTGAGCGTGGACGACAGACCACGTTTCACGGAATCCCATGCGTTGCCAATCCCTTCGCCAACAGACCCCCAGAACTCGCTCTCACCCTCCCACCATGTGCTGACACCTTTTACGACGCCGTCCCCGAACGACCCGGCGATCGTCAGCCAGCCGTCCTGCGCCCAGGCATCAACCCAGGGCTTGAGCGCTTCGGTCATCTCGGTCTCGAGCGATCTCAGCTTTTCGAGGGTCTGGGTCTCATTGCTCCGGACATCCGCTTCAGCGCCGGGTTCAGGAATGGTCTCGAAGTCTGCAAAGCCCGGCTCGACGCAATTGTGCTCGAAGACACCCAGCTTCTTCAGCGTCTCGGCAACGCCAGCCTCACCGTCCTCTTGACCGAACGTCTTCAGGCTGGTTGTCGGCTTTTCCGTGATCTCTCCGGCATTGTCTGTCAGGCGACATGGCACGTCCGTTATCCGGGTCGCCCAGGTGTCCGTGTATTCGAGAATGAAACGGATCGTATCCTTGCATGGCTTTTCAGCGCGCCCGAGCGGCCCTGGATCGTTGTCGGATGGTCGCGCTGCGCGCGCGATGATCTCGTCCGGAAACAGGGGGCGCGGTGCGTTCATCCGTCCGAGCGTCCAAACACTGCGCCGAGCCTGGATGTGTAGGCACTGAACCTCTCGGCCTCGGGCAAACTCGACGACAGGATCGACGCCAGCGCGCCCGTCTGATCGCGATTCTGATAGCCTGCCCCGTAGAGCAATTCGAAAGCGGTCAGCGGATAGAGAATGTCCTGCCGGCTGAAGCCGAGTTTCTCCAGGCGTTCGACACTCGCCCATGTCATGTTGAAGAGGTTCTTGTCGGCGTGATGCCTCAGTTGATCATCAAAGTCCTGCTTCAGGCGCTGGACCATCCCGGAGATGCGCTTTTTGCGCACCATTGCTGCCAGCGGCGCATAATCCCCCAGGTCGAAGCGGAATGCTGTCGATGGCCTGTCCTGGGTGATGGTCGCCGCCGGAGCATTGCGGGCGACGGGGAACACCAGTCCTGACTCCGTCTCCCAGGCGCCCGTCAGCCAGGCGTCCCGGTCGTGGAACCTGCTCAACCGGCTGTGGATGACCCCGGCCTGGCCGCGCCGGTCCGGCAGCTCTGTAACCACGGCATCGATCAAGGCGCCTTCGTGGCTTGTGAACCACTGCCAGATCTTCTCAGGCTTCTGCGCGATCGCTGGAAAGTACGAGGTTGCGACGCGGGGATCGAAAAAACGGAAGTACGCCCAGTTTCCATTCGGAAGAACGATCCGCGTAAAGCGGCGCAAGTGCTTTCGGACCAGTTCCATGGGCGCCGGAGATCGCAGGAAGACCCCGGTGCTGCGCCCCCAGTGCTGTCCGAAGAAGTCGCGATGAAAGACCGGGATAGCATGGTCAGCCTCTTCCTCCTGACCGGGCAGCGAGACATCGATCAGGTAGGGTGCCGTGTCCGCCAATTCCTTTGCCGCCTTGCCTTCGAAGAGGGACAGGATCGGGAGGTTCCACAGATCAGAGTTCAGATCGAAACCGCCGACGACATCGGACCGTGCCGCCGCGTCCACCACAAGATAAGTCCGGACGAAGGGCAAGCCGCCAACCGGTTGCCCGAACAGAAGCCGCCGCAGATCCTCGGATATCCAGGGGCTGCCGTCTTCGAGCGAAACCGCGGGCATTGTTCCCACGGCAATCGGCGAGAACTGCAGACTTGCAGGCGGGCAGTGATCTTCTGCGTCCGGCGCGGCGAACGCACGCCCCAGAGCATTCATGCCGACTCACATTCTTCGCAGACCGGTGTACCTTCGCGCGCGGCCTGCTTCATGCTCGCAGATGTAGCACTTCCGCTGCCGGACATCGTCTCGCCGATCAAGACCGTTGGAAAGCCGACGATGATGACACCACCATGACCGCAGCTATCACCCATGCGCGCCGCAGGCATCTTGCCGATGAAGACACCCGACGAGCCCTTTGCGATTGTATCGGGCGGGCCGACGCACGTCGCCATATCCGACGCACGCGCCGCGGGCATCTTGCCAACCAGAACGTTCGGTTGGCCTTTGACGATCGGGCCGCCTACGTGCGGAACGGGACCCGGATTTACTGCCGGGCAGACATGCATGTCTCCGATGCGTGCACCTGGTAAGCCCATGAACCTCGCCCGCGATTACTCATTTTTCACCTATAGCGGGAGTTAACAAATACTTAACGCCAATATCAAGGTGAAAATCGACTCTCGGGCGGTGTGCCGGCAACGCTCTGATTTCGTGATGTTTTTCGTTGGCGCTTGGCGCCATATTCTGCGTGCGATGCTGCAACCTTAAGCACTATCACCCATAAACAGTTTCATCGCCGACCAGAATGACGCTTGCCGGGACCCGGGACGAGCGCCGCGGCTGCCTGAGCCGCCGCATCCGGTCGAGCCGTGTCCCCGTTCAGCACTGAAAGCACGGAATAGGCAGCGCGATCCTCCGGGCGCGGGCCGCCCCGCCCCATAGTGTCCATGACGTCGTCAAACGCCTGGCGTTGCGCATCAGCCGCCTGTGGATCGAGCAAAAGGGGAAGGATTGCCTGCTCCAAGGCAACGGGTGTTGAGAACTCCTGCAGGAATTCCGGCACCACCGCCTCTCCCGAGATCAGGTTGATCAGGTTCGCCGTGTTGACGCGGATCAGGCGGCGGACGATCTGCGAGGTCAGCCATGTGGTGCGGTACGCCGCGACCATCGGCGTCCCGGCTGCCGCCAGCTCGAGCGTGATCGTACCGGATGCACAAAGCGCGGCATCGGCCGCGGCGAAAGCAAGGGTCTTCTGATCGAAAATCTCCCCGGGCGACGCGGATCCACTGTGGATCGCGATACAAGGATCACCAATCTCGCTCAGCATGTCATCGACATCGCCGCGTACGGTTTCGGCAATTGGGCAGAGTACGGTGAGATCGGGCAGGGTCTGGCGCAGGCGCGCGACGGTCTGCACGAAATCCTCCCGCAAGCGCCGAATTTCGCCGCGGCGCGAACCGGGCGCCAACAACAGGGCTTTGCGATCCGGCGTAAGTCCAAGGTGCGCCCGATAGGTTGACGTATCCGCCACCGACGGCTGCGGCGCGCCAGCGACAGGGTGCCCGACGAAATCGCAGCTCATGCCAGCTGCTTGCATGAATGGCGGTTCAAACGGCAGCAATGCGAGCACATGGTCGACATGACGTGCCATCTTCGCGGCGCGGCCCGGTCGCCATGCCCACACCGACGGTGCCACGTAGTGGATTACCTTCAGGTCCGGCCGAGCCTTCCGGGCGCGCGCGGCGACCCTGAGACAGAAGTCCGGCGCATCGATTGTGATCAGCACATCTGGCTGAACCCGAACGATATCGTCAGCTGTTTCGCGCATACGGCGCAGGATCAACGGCAGACGTGGAAGCACCTCGCTGAGCCCCATCACCGTCAGATCGGACATCTCGAACAGGGGCCGCAGCCCGGCCCCGGTCATGTCCTGACCTCCTACACCGTTAAAAATGATCTCCTCACGCTCGGAGAGCGCCCGCATCAACGCGCCGCCCAGCCGATCGCCAGAGGGTTCTCCTGCAATGATGTAGACATTCAGCGGCATGTTCTGGCTGCTCCCTGCTTCTCAGGACCACGCGGCGAGCTCGTCATGCGTGGCACCATAGACGAACAGGTTGGCATTATCGGCAGCGATCCGAGTTTCGTCCGGCTCAATCAGGACGGTCTCGCCCGCGATTGCAACGATCCCGTGTAATCCAGCGGACGCCGCACCGCGCACCGTTTCCGGTCCGATCGTCGGTGTGTCGAGCCGCCGATCCTGGCCCGGTTTGGGTCCCTTGAAAAGAACGCCAGAAGGCGGTGGCGCGGACGCCCGGCGCTCGGTCGGCAGATCGCCAACTCGCTTCAACATCAGATCAGTGCCCTCGATCGCTTCGACGGCAAGGCAGAGCCCACCGGCGACAACTGCTCCTTGACCCACATCGTGCGGGCCGAGCGCTGCCACGATCCCATGCGCCCGCGCCGCATCGGCCTTCGCAGCCTCGTCCGGGCCATGCCGCCCCAGCATCCCACGCGGGAGTGTGAGGTCTTCGCCGAGTATCTCTTGGGCGCCCACCATCCGGAAGCCCTCGGCCTCGATCATCTGAGCATAGCCACGGAGCATTGCATCATCGCCCTTGCGCAACAATCCAATCGCCTTCACCGCGACTGTGATGGTCTTCAAGTCCAGGCGCCAGAGCCGGATCTTTGGGCGGTTCATCGCTCCGGCGAAAAGCACGTGTGTCACGCTGCGGTCTCTCAGCTCCCGGAACAGTCGACCAAGGCGTTCGAATTCGTGAAGCCCGTGCGGAAAGTCGGACATCCAATCCTCGAAGCAATCGGGAAAGATCACGAGGTAGGTCGGCAGATCCAGCGCGGCGCGGGTCTCGGCAACACGTCGTGGCAGCGCACCACGTCCCGAGATGATGGCAATGGGCGTGGCGGGCCCGCCGGGCTCAGGCATCGCGCGGAGTGCAGAAATTGCGCCCTGGATCCGCGAGGATGAAAGAGGTGATCTCTAGAACGGCCTCGACATCGGCGTAACGGCCCGCTGCATCCGCCGCGCGGTCCGTCAGATGCCCTTCGCCAAAGAAGATCTCGCGATAGGCCGAGCGCAAGGCATGGATCGTCTCCCGGTCGAAGCCGCGCCGCTTTAGTCCGATCAGATTCAACCCGCCCAGATGCGCCCGGTTGCCGATGACCGAGCCGAACGGGATGACGTCCTTCTCGACTCCGCTCATGCCACCGACCATGACGTGCTTTCCAACACGGCTGAACTGCTGCACCGCTGAAAGTCCGCCAAGGATCGCGAAGTCGCCGATTTCGACGTGACCCGCCAGAGTTGCGTTGTTCGCAAGCACGCAGCCATCGCCGACTTGGCAGTCATGTCCGACATGGCTGCCCATCATGAAGAGGTTGCCATCTCCGACGCGCGTCATGCGGCCGCCGCCAGAGGTTCCCGGGTTCATGGTGACATGTTCGCGGATCATGTTGCGCGCGCCGATCTCCAGGCTGGACGCCTCGCCTGCAAACTTCAGGTCCTGTGGACGGTGACCAATGGAGGCAAACGGCCAGACCCGCGTTTCGGCGCCGATCCGGGTTCGCCCCGCGATCACGACATGACTGAACAGTTCTACGCCGTCGCCGAGAACGGCATCCGGACCAACGACCGAATACGGCCCGATCCGCACATCCGCACCCAGCGTCGCGCCATCCTCGATGATAGCAGTGGGGTGAATCGTCACGAGGTCTTACCGCGCCGGCGTTCGTCATCCTGCGTGATGATCATGGCCGAATACTCCGCCTCGGCGACTGTTTCGTCACCGACCTTTCCGACACCCCAAAATTTCCAGATCTTGCCGCGCCCACGAAGAATTTCGACATGAAGCTCCAACACATCGCCCGGGACAACGAGCTTGCGGAACCGGGTCTTGTCGAGCGTCATGAAGTAGACCAGCAACTCCTGATCGATCATGTCCAGCGTCTCGACGACCAGAACGCCAGCGGTTTGAGCCATCGCCTCGACGATCATGACGCCAGGCATGATCGGCTTGTCCGGAAAGTGCCCCTGAAAGTGCGGTTCGTTGTTCGTTACGTTCTTGATGCCGATGGCCCGCTTGTTGCGGACAATCCGCTCGACCCGGTCGATAAGCAGAAAGGGATAACGGTGCGGGATCATCCGTTTGATACGGTCCAGATCCGCCGCCGTTTCGATCTCGTTTTCTTCTGGATCAGCCATCACCTCTCCTGACGTCCTCTAACCCGGTGACGTACTGTTGCTTAACGGGCAGCGGATTGACGTCAAGCCTCATCGCCTCGGCCTCATCCGCCGTCCGCTTCCGGGGCCACAAGTTCACGGACGGGCAAGGTCAAATCTATATCCGGGATTGGAGGTTTTGGCCCGGCCTCATCGAAGAGCGAGACCGCCCGGTCAGTGAGATCAAGGGCCGGATCTGCTGCCAGCACCTGATCGGCGTTCAGAATAACGTCCGCGCCGACCTCTTGCCGCAACCGCTCGATCAGAGCAGGCAAACCGGCAACGACGGCCGCACGCGCATCCTGAAAGCCTTTCTGCAATGCGGCCGCGCGTTCCTGCGTGATCTGGCGCGCGAGCCGCATGCGCCGATCGAAATCCTGAATGCGCCGGTCAAGCTCATCGACCGGCAACGTCTCGCGCACCTCGGCAAGCTCTGCTTCTTCCGCTGCCAGAGCGACCCGGGTCTCGTCGATTTGCGCCTGCAAACGCTCGGTCATGCGTTGCTCTGCTTGACGCAATTGGCGCGCGACTTCGACATCCCGCAGCAAGCGTTCTCGCGAAATCATCCGGATTACGAGTGGCGGTGCACCAGGTGTCTCGGCGAATACAGTACCGCCCACCAGGATCGCACTGAAACTTGTGGTCAGAAACGCCCGTCGCTGAACCGCGGAACGGCGAGGATCAGAAGCGCGTACCAACAGACAACCGGAACAATTCTGAGTCGTCTTCGTCTTCATCTATCAGCGGGAATCCGAAGCTGAGCTCAAGCGGGCCAAAAGGCGTCGAAATGAATAACAATCCGCCGGCCGACACGCGAATGTTCGCACTGTCGTCGATCTGCACATTGTTGGTCCCGTTGGTGTTGTCCAGATCGAACAGCGTGCCGGCGTCCACGAAGGCGCCACCAAAGATCCCCAACTCGTCTGGCAGACCCAGCGGGAAGGACGCCTGCAGGCTCGCGCGCAACCGATAGTTGCCGCCCAGCGAGTCATCCGTCGCCAGATCCCGCGGCCCTGCCCCTTCGTCGGCAAAGCCACGCAAGTTGGAACCACCGAGGAAGAAGCGTTCGTTGAACCGGATGTCATCGCTGAAGCCGACAACCCCTGCCGCTTCAAGTTCCAGGCTCGCCACCACCTCTTCATCGAAGAATGATGTCCACCCCTTTGCCGATGCGACAGAGCTGACATACCGCGCATCGCCGCCCAACCCGGCGAAATCCTGCGATGCCGTGAGAAGATATCCTCCGGTAGGCTCCAACGCGTCGTTACGTTCATCATAGGTTAGCGTGTAACCGACACTCGAGGTGAAGCGTTCTCCATCATCGGCTTGGAGCACCGCCGATGCGGTATCGTCGACTTCTACGTCCTCGCGCACGAATTCGTATCTCAGCGAAAGATCTGTCTTTTCTCCGAGCGGGAAGCCGACGGTCGGTCCCGCACCTAGTCGCGCAATCTCGATGCTCGACTCGTCCGAACGGTCATCATCGATCAGGAAGGCACGGAAGCCGACGGACAGATCACGATCGAGGAAGGCAGGTTCAATGAACGAGAAGTCATAGACCTGGGTATCCCCGGCCGCCGTGACTGCGAGATTGAGTTGCTGCCCGCGGCCCAGGAAGTTTCGTTCGGACAGGGCCACATTGCCGATAGGTCCCGCACTGGTCGAGAAGCCCACGCCGAACGACAGCGACCCGGTGGACTGTTCGCGCACCTTGACCTTCAGCGTCGCCCGATCTTCGGTCGCACCGGGCTCGGTATCAACTTCGACCGAGCTGAAATACCTCAACCCCCGGATATTTCGCCGTGCCTCGCGGATCTTGCGGGCATCGAACGGGTCGCCTTCAACCAGGTCGATCTCGCGGCGAATGACGCGGTCAAGGGTCTGGGTGTTGCCCTCGATCTCGATGCGTTCAATGAAGACGCGCGGTCCTTCGGCCACCTGGTAGCTCAGATCGATGACCCGATCCTCGGTGTTCTTGCGCACGCGCGGCCGAACCTGAACGAATGCGAAGCCGGCTTGCCCGGCGATATCCGTCAGCTCGTTCGTGATGTCCTCGACTTCGGAGGAGTCGTAGGTCTCGCCCTCCAGATCGGGGACGGCGGCGATGAAATCCTCCGGATCGAGCCCCTTGGCCTCGACGACGACGTCTTGTGTCCCAAAGGTATACTCTTCGCCCTCGCTTACCGTGAAGGTGATAAAAAAGCCGTCGCGGTCGGGAGCCAGTTCGGCCGTTGCCGAGAGGACCGTGAAATCGGCATAGCCGCGCTCGAAATAGTATTGGCGCAGCAGTTCCTTATCCAGTTCCAGCCTGTCCGGATCGTAGACGTCCGAGCTGAAGAACTGCGAGAGAATACCGGTCTCGCTCGTCTCGACCACGCCGCGCAAACGGCGGTCGGAGTACACAGTGTTGCCGACGAAGTCGATCGACGAGACACCGGTCAACTCGCCCTCTGCGATCTCGAAGACAAGATCGACACGGTTGTCGGACCTCTCAATGATAACAGGTTCGACCTCTGCGCCGAAGCGGCCCGTCCGACGGTATATCTCGATGATGGCTTGCGCATCCGCCTCGGCCGACGACACTGTGAACGGCAGCCGCGGCCTGAGCGAAATGATCCGCTCGAGATCTTCATCCGCGAGCGCGTCGTTGCCTTCGAAGGCGATTTCGTTGATCGACGGATTCTCGATCACCTCGACAATCAACTGGTCCTCGGCGGGAACGATCTGGACATCGCGAAACAGGCCCGTGTCGAACAGGCGCCTCACCGCGCGGTTCAGATCCTCGGCAGTGACCGTCTGGCCCTGACGCAGATCCATGTAGGACAGGATTGTCTCGGCTTCGATCCGGCGATTGCCGCGAACAGAAACAGCCTGTTCGCGCGATCCCTGCGCCAGAAGCAACTGAGCCGACGCAGACGACGGAACCGAAAGATCCGCCAGAAACGCCGCCCCGGCCACCAGAATAACCACAAAAGCCTGTCTGGCTCGTCGCCACGAAAAGGGGGCACGTTTCATGTTCACTCCCCCCTGCCCTCCGGGCCCGTTTGGCCGCTTTTCCCCGGACAGGTTCTCTGCTGTGTTGCTGCCTCAGTTCTGGGCGAGCCAGGCGCCCAGCCCGAGGTCGTTATTAAAGGTCACGAAAACCATAAGCAACAACAGAAGGGAAAGGCCGGCAACGGTTCCATAGCGCACGATGTGTGCATTCGCCGGGCGGCCACGCACGGCCTCGGCCGCATAGAACACGAGATGACCGCCATCCAGCACCGGAATTGGGAACAGATTCATAAGTCCGATCGCCGTTGAGATGAACGCGATGAAATGGACAAAGCTCAGCCAGCCGCCGCTGGCAGCATTCGCAGAGTGTTTCGCAATACCGATCGGACCGGAAAGGTGATCGGTCGTCGCGCCCTTGAACAGCATCTGTTCAATGTAGTTCAGCGAATCCGAGATGATCCGCCAAACGTTTTCGACCCCGTTCACGGCCGCCTCACCAAGGCTGCGCCTTTCCTCAAGCGGCAGCAGATGCACTTCGCCAAGAGCCACGCCCATGGTCGGGAGCGGCATGATCTCGCCGGTCTCGGGGTGCGGCCGGTCCACGAAGCGCGGTGCGAAGGTGAAGTCCCGGATCTCGCCGTCCCGGTCGACCTGCACCGTGATGTCCTTGCCGACCTCAAGATCGACACCCATCAGGATGAGATGGCGGGTCGATGCAATCTCGGTTCCGTTGACGGACAGGATCATGTCACCCGGCAGCATTCCGGCAGCAATCGCTGCTCCATCGCTTGAGACACTTGTGACCCGGGGGCTGGTGACATAGCGGAACGAGACGTTGGTCTCCCGCCCGTCGCGCTCGACCAGTGCTGTGGCCTGATCCCCGTTCGTGCGGATCATCGCCGTCAGCACATCGCCGAACTCGGCCGTCGCCTCGCCGTTGACGGATAGGACGCGATCGCCCTCGCGGAACTCAGAGACTCCCTGGATCTCGGCATCCAGCGCGCCGATGACCGGTTCGTCCGATCCTTTCGGCAAGATGAAGGCCAGCATGAAAAAGATCAGAATGGACAGCAGGAAGTTGGCGACCGGGCCTGCCAGAACGGTCAGCGTTCGTTTCCAGAGGGCTGCATTGTGGAAAGCATGCGGCCGATCCTCGGGCGCCAAATCCTCGTCCGACGCCCGTCGCGAGCTTGACGGATCCATGTCCCCCAGGAACTTGACGAAACCGCCCAATGGAAGTGCCGCCACCTGCCACACGGTTCCATGCTTGTCGCGGCGCGAATACAAGACGCGCCCGAAGCCGATCGAAAACACTTCGGCCCGGATCCCGCACCATCGCCCGACCATCAGGTGCCCAAGCTCGTGGATCGCCACGACAATGGAAAGACACAGGATGAAGGGCACCGCCGCCAGCAGAAACGGCCCGATGATGGGAATACTCTCGATCAGTTCCATGCGTCTCCGCCTAACTCATGCGCTTGATCAATTGGTTACGGGCTTCGGCCCGCGCGTGGGCATCGACCGCGAACACATCGTCCAGCGATGCCGCGCTCGGCAATGTACCTAATGCGGAAACTGTGTCTTCAACAAGGCCCGCCATCTCGAGAAAGCCGATTTGGCCAGCGATGAACCCGTCCAATGCTATTTCATGTGCCGCATTCAGCGCGCAACAGGTCAGGCCACCCGCTGCCATTGCTTCGCGCGCCAAGCGCAGCGGGGGGAAGCGATCCTCATCGGGTGCCTCGAAATCCAACCGTGCAAGCTTCGCGAAATCCAGCCGGTCCACGGGCAGATATGGGCGTTCCGGCCAGGCCAGCGAATAGCCGATCGCAACCCGCATGTCCGAGGGGCCCAGATGAGCCAGGATCGACCCGTCATGGTAGCCGATCATGGAATGGATGATTGACTGAGGATGGACGACAACCTCGATCTGATCCGGCGTGATGTCGAACAGATGCCCCGCCTCGATCATCTCGAGCGCTTTGTTGAACATGGACGCCGAATCGATCGAGATCCGCGCGCCCATCGACCAGTTGGGATGCGCCACGGCTTGTTTCGGGCTCGCCGCCGCCATCTGTTCGCGCGTCCACATGCGAAATGGTCCACCCGAGGCTGTCAGCAAAAGGCGCTCGATCGGTGTGTCCTCGTGCGCGATCAACTGGAAGATCGCATTGTGTTCGCTGTCTACTGGCAAAAGCCTGGACCCGGACTTCGCAATCTCCGCCAGGAACAACTCGCCCGCCGCGACCAAGGTCTCCTTGTTGGCCAGGGCGATCGTCGCCCCCTGGTGTACAGCGGCAAGCGTGGGCCTGAGCCCTGCGGCCCCCACGATCGCCGACATCACCCAATCGACCGGACGCGCCGCGGCCTCGACCAAGGCTTCAGGTCCCGCTGCGACCTCAATCCCCGAACCGTCGAGCGCCGATCTCAGATCTTCCAGCCGTCCCGGATCTGCGGTCACGGCAACCTGCGCATTCAGGCGCCGCGCTGCATCGGCAAGTCCGGTGATGTTGGCGTGGCCCGTCACAGCGACGACCTGGAACTGCTCGACACCCAGGCTTTCGATCACCGAGACGGTGTTTGCCCCGATCGAACCCGTCACACCGAAGATGCTGATCCGCTTCATGCACTGCTCCATCGGTGCGCCCGCGCCTTCGCCAAGCGCCGAATTCTGCGGCTTGTCGCCGGAGTGTCCCAGGTTCGACCCGGGAGCGCCAGCACGGTCTCCCAGCGGTCCCGGATCAAGCCCGGGACACTCCGGAACATCGCGTCAGCGCCGTACATAATGCGGGATTACCAGATGAAAACAGCCTGGTCCCGCCAGGCCGTAAACGCTGCCGCGACCAGGATTGCCGCCATGTGGCCGTCCAGACGATCGAGCACACCGCCATGACCCGGTATGAGCGTTCCCGCATCCTTGACCGAGAAATGCCGCTTCAAAGCCGACTCCGCCAGATCCCCGCCTTGCGCCACGAGTGCTGCAATCATCGAGACGACGCAGACCTCGTAGAAATAGGTGCCTGTGGTTGCCCAGGAAAACAGCCCGCCGGCCAGCGAGGCGAGTGCCACGGCGCCACCGAGTCCGGCCCAGGTCTTCTTTGGGCTGATCGACGGCCAGAGCTTCGCCCCACCGATCAGACGCCCCGCGAAGTACCCGCCAACATCAGCCGCCACCACGGTCGCCGCAGCCCAAAGGACCGAGAGCAGACCGTGCGGCGCTTCATTCCGCAGCCAGACAAACGCAAGTCCCGCCAGGGCGACATAGGCCGCGCAGACGGCAAAAAACATCCAGCCGCTTTCGGTTTGGGACGGGCGCATGATGTGCCAGAGTTCGCGAAGCATGGCCGCCACGGCAACGCCTGCCAGCAGTATCGCCCACATGCCCCCCAGCCACAGACAGACCAGCGCCACGACGCCGATCGCCAGCGACGACGCGACGCGAACGCCCAGATCAGCGAATTTGGATGTCCATCCCGCGGCCGGACCGGTTCCTGCCATGCCGCGCGGAGACCCTAGACTGCTTTGACGGCGCCGAAGCGGCGCTGGCGCCCGCCGAACCGCGCGACTTCGTCGGCGAGATCCTCAGGCGTGAAGTCCGGCCAGCATTTCTCAAGGAAGCTGTACTCGGCATAGGCCGCTTGCCAGAGCAGGAAGTTAGACACCCGCATCTCGCCCGAGGTGCGGATGACAAGATCGGGATCCGGGGCGCCTGCGGTGTAAAGAGCGCCCGAGATCACGTCTTCGTCGACCATGTCGGGGTCAAGCCGCCCCTCGGCCGCCGCGCGCACCAGATTTGTCACCGCATCGGTGATCTCGGTCCGGGCGCCGTACGAGATTGCCAACTGCAGCGTCAGAGCTGCGTTCTCGGCGGTTCGCGCCTCCATCTGATCCATCAAGCGTTGCAGATCGTTGGGCAGACGCGATCGCTCGCCGATGAAGCGCACGCGCACGCCCATCCCGTCCAACTCGTCGACCTCGCGCACGATGTAGCGCCGAAATAGGCCCATGAGCACGCGCACCTCGTAGTCCGGACGCCGCCAGTTCTCGGTTGAAAAGGCATAAAGCGTCATCACCTCGATGCCCAGATCCGGCGCCGCGCGGACAATTTCACGCACACGCTCCGCACCACGGTGGTGCCCGAACGTTCTCGGCCGCCCACGCTCGACGGCCCAGCGCCCGTTGCCATCCATGATGATGGCCACATGACGCGGCCCCCGCGTCTCGGGTAGATCTTTAGTTCGCACGCGTCTTGACCCCGCTCGATTCACGCTTGCCCAGCCGCCCCCGTCCGGACCCGCGCTGTTCAGACCTGCATTATCTCGTCTTGCTTCGTTTCCAACGCCGTATCGATCTTGGCGATCGCATCGTCCGTCAGTTGCTGTATCTCGTCATTGTAAAGTTTTTGTTCATCTTCGGACATGCCATCCGCTTTGGCCTTCTTGACCTGGTCCATGCCGTCCCGGCGGACATTGCGGATCGCGACCCGCGCATTCTCGGCGTACTGGCCCGCAACCTTGGTCAACTCGCGGCGACGTTCCTCGTTTAACTCCGGGATCGGCATGCGCAGCAAGGTTCCATCGACAACCGGGTTGATCCCCAGACCCGAAGTCCGGATCGCCTTGTCTACGACGTTCACCAGCGACTTGTCCCAGACATTCAGTGTCACCATGCGCGGCTCGGGCACGTTCACAGTGCCGACCTGATTGATCGGCGTCGTGGCCCCGTAAGCCTCGACCGTGATCGCATCCAGCATGGTGGCCGAGGCCCGGCCCGTTCGCAGCGACGCAAAATCACTGCGCAGCGAGGTCATGGCGCCTTCCATGCGGCGCTCTAGGTCATCCAGATCAATTTCGATTTCTTCGTCGGACATGCGCGTCAGTTTCTCTCGGTCTTGTTCTTGTGCCGATCCTGCATAACCTAGGCTGTGACTTCGGTAAATCTTCCCCGACCGAACAGAACTTCGGTCATCCCTCCGGGATCGGCCAGTGAAAAGACGATGATCGGCAGGTCGTTGTCGCGTGCGAGTGCTATCGCAGACGCGTCCATGACCTTTAGGTTCTTGCGCAATACCTCGTCATAGGTCACGTGATCGTAGCGTACGGCTTCGGCGTTCAGCTTGGGATCGCTGTCATAGACACCGTCGACCTGCGTTCCCTTGAAGAGCGCTTCGCACCCCATCTCGTTCGCGCGCAACGTCGCCGCCGTGTCGGTCGTGAAATACGGGTTCCCCGTTCCGGCGGCGAAGATGACAATCCGCTTCTTCTCCAGATGTCGGATCGCCCGGCGCCTGAGATAAGGCTCGCACACGCTGTCCATCGGTATCGCCGACTGCACCCGCGTGTGAATGCCCTGGCCTTCAAGTGCTGACTGCACGCCCAGCGCGTTCATGACCGTCGCCAGCATGCCCATGTAGTCGGCCTGCGCCCGCTCCATCCCCTGGGCCGCACCGGACAGGCCGCGAAAGATGTTGCCGCCGCCAATGACCATGCAGATCTCGATGCCGAGTTCGTGGGCCTTTTTTACTTCGCTTGCGATACGCTGAACGGTTGGAGTGTGCAGGCCAAAGCCCTGGTCGCCCATCAAGGCCTCGCCCGAGATCTTCAGCAGAACACGCCTAAATCGCGGCGTCGCGGCTGGTATCTCGGCGGCAACCGGCATCATGGCACTCCTTTTCGTGGGGGCTGCGCGGGTTATGTCGAAAAGCTTGAGGCCGCGCAAGGGCAGGACTGTGCGTAAACGATGGCAATTTCGCGCACTCGAAGCGAAAGTTTCGGCCACACGCCGTGGGTTAGCACAAATCTCCTCTCGACATGGACAGCAACGCCGCTGGAGGGCCAGACTGATCATGAACAACCGGGAGGGGCGGCAGCATGACGGCACATCTTATCGTGCGCGCAGAAGTGGCAGAAGCGGATCGGGAAGCCTTTGAAGACTGGTATCGGACCGAGCACCTACCCGATGCTCATCATTCGTTCGGAACTCTCAAGGCCGAGCGCGGCTGGAGCGATGTCACCAAAGGCATCCACATCGCGATTTACACATTCACAGACCTCGACGCCGCCCGGCGTATGACCAGCTCCGATTCGATCGATAAGCTGATCGCCGAGTTCGATCGGGTCTGGCAAGGCCGTGTCACCCGCACACGCGAAGTGATTGGCGTTGTTCAGTCTTTATGACTGCGGTTCGGAGCTTCAGGCCGAATAAGCGATCTCCTGCCGGTGTTCCGTGCGCATCCGCCAGTCGTAATAGCGCTCCCGCAAACCAAGCGTTACCGGGCCGGGCGCACCATTCGAGAACACCCGATCGTCGACGCTCGTGATCGGCACCACACCGCCGCCGGTCGTCGACAGGAAGACCTCGTCCGCCTCGAGAAACTCCTCCAACGGCAGGGGCCGCAACTCGGTGGCAAGACCCGCCTCATCGGCCATTTCCAGGACCGTTCTTCGGGTAATGCCGTGTAAGACGCCGTGATCCGACGTGACCACCCGGTCATCCTTCACCGCAAATACATTGAAACCAGGCCCTTCGGTTACATTCCCGGCATGGTCGAGCAGGGCGACGGTCTCGAACCCATGATCCTTCGCCTCGAAGATCCCCGCGGTCATATCACCCCAATGGTAGTTCTTGGCGCGCGGGTTGACGCTGTCCTCCGGAATGCGCCGGACGTCCTTCGCGATCCACAAGCTGGTGCCCTGCTCGGCAATCTCCGGCTTGACGACGTGCACATAAGGCACCGCCCAGGCGAAGAAATGATTGGCGCATTGGCGCGGATCGCGGTTGCCGGGGACCAGCGGCGCACCGCGCGACGCGACAAAGGCGACATAGGCCGACCGCAATCCGGCGCGCGCCACCATGTCGTGACAGATCTGGCGGATTTCCTCCGGTCCCTGTTCGATCTGTAACCGCATCGCGGCAACCGACTCCGTGAACCGCTTGATGTGAGCATCGAGGCGGAAAAACCCGCCTTCCCAGACAGATACAACGTCATAGGTTATGTCCGAGCGCGTCACACCCCAGTCGGTCACGCCGATCTTTGCATCCGCAATCGGGACCAGATGCCCATTCATCCATGCGGTTCCACGGGACCAGTCGACACCCGCCTCGACCGGAGCGCTCCAACGATAAGTGATGTCCGGCAGACCTTCGTCGTTCTTGCCGACGTCATCTCGCGCGATCTCGGCAAACCCATGTCGTTCGTAGAACCGCCGCGCCCCAGTGTTCTGCTGAAAGCAATGCAGTGTGAGTGTCTCGCGTCCCTGCCGCGCCGTAGTCAGCAGAGCCGCTCCGATGCCCTGTCCCTGCCAGCCAGGTGCAACATACAATGCCGGAACTTGCGTGCCCTTGGTCACGGCAATGAATCCGACTGTTCCGCCCTCGGTCGCCGCTGCCCAGACCTCGGCCGATAACAGCATCCCTGCGATGAAAGCCGCGTCTTCTCCCGGCGTATGAAGCTCGGGCACGAAACCCAGGTCATCCAGCGCTGTTCGCATGATCCGGGACAGAGACGACCTGTCGTCGCGCGTCGCAGGTCGGATGATCCAGTCTGGCATGATGCGCTCCATAAGGGGTGCGGACGGTTATACCTTACGGACTATGACGGATCGATCAAAGGTAAACAATCGGGGCCGATGTTAACCTTCGGCGCATCGACTCTGCGTTGTTACGAATTCACTGCAATTGCGGTACCAAAAGAATATCGTTTCCATACGTCTGCCGTAGCAAATCGGCGTTGTTCGAGGAACAGCGTCAGGGCGTTAACTCGTTCGGCATCATCTCGAGATGCAGTTCGTCTCCGCTATAAGGCGTCGCGCGGGCAATCTCCGCGTTGAACGTGATCCCCAGTCCCGGCTCGCGCGACGGGATGACATGGCCATCCTCCCAAACCATACCTGAAATCACCTCACCATGGAAGCCGTCCCAACGCTCGATACTCTCTAAAATCAGGAAGTTAGGGATACATGCTGCAAGCTGGACATTCGCTGCCCCGACGACTGGACCGCAGTAGAGATGCGGCGCGATCTGAGCATAGTGCGCCTCGGCCATCGCGGCGATCTTCTTGGCTTCCAAAATTCCGCCGACCCGTCCAAGGTTCGGTTGCAGAATGGATGCAGCACCGCAGCTAAGCACCCGGGAAAACTCGTATTTCGTCGTAAGGCGCTCACCGGCCGAGATCGGGACCGAGGTGCTTCGCGCCACTTCGGCCATCTGCTCCGGCATCTCTGCGGCGACGGGTTCCTCGAACCAGAGCGGCTCGTAAGGCTCGATCCGTTTCGCGATCCGCTTGGCGCCCGAAGTGGTGAACTGCCCATGCGTGCCAAACAGCAAATCCGCTTTGGTTCCAACGGCTTCCCGCAACGCTTTGCAGAAATCCCCGGACCTCTCCAGATCTTCCATCCGCGGCTGATGCGGATCGTAGATTGTGTAGGGCCCGGCAGGATCGAACTTCAATGCGTTGAAGCCCATAGCGAGATAGTCCAGAGCCCGTTCAGCCGCCGTGTCCGGATTTGTGTAGATCGTGTCCGCGTCGAACTCCGGATAGACGTCGCCGTCCGCCGGGTACATGTAGGTGTAAGTTCTTATTTTTTCGCGGCATTTCCCGCCAAGAAGATCGTAGACCGGCTTGCCTGCGGACTTGCCGAGGATGTCCCAGCACGCGATCTCGAGCCCCGAGAGCACCCCCATCAGCGATGCATCAGGCCGGGCAGAGTAGCCAGACCCGTAGGTCAGCCGCCAAAGATGCTCGATCCTGTGCGGGTCGGCGCCGTCAAAATGGCGCCCGTACACATCCTCGACCATCCTGGCGACGGTGTGCGGACCGAAGGTCGCCGCATAGACCTCTCCAACGCCGGTGATGCCGTCATCCGTGGTCAACTGCACGAAGATGAAATAGCGTCCGCCCTTGCGCGGCGGCGGATTGCCGACAACGAAGACCTCGCAACCTGCAAGTTTCATAACAGTTCCAATTCGTTAGCTGTCGGCGCCGATCATGACGATGTTCCGAATACCTTCGCCCCGACGCGTGGCGTCCATCGCCTCGTTGACCTGATCGAAGGCGTACCGGGCCGAAATCAACTCATCCAGCTTCAGATCGCCGGCCTCGTAGCGGGAGACGAGCTTGGGGATCTCGTCCTTGATCGGCATATGCCCCATGACCGAGCCGCGCACCTGCTGCGAGAGGCTGATGAACACCACGGGCGAGAACTTTGCCACCGCCTCGGCATGCGGCAGGCCAACCAGGATGATCGCACCACCGGGTGCGCACATCCGGTAGCTCTGGTTGATCGCAACCTCAGAACCCACTGTTATGATAACATAATCCGCGCCACGCTTGCCGGTGAGGCCGCGGACGCCACGGATCGCATCATCCTGTGAGGCGTTCACGCGGTCCGTCGCACCGAAGGCCATTGCTGCCTCCAGCCGATCTTCGGCCAAGTCCACAGCAATGATATGTCCGGCTCTGTTCGCCTTCGCTCCCTGGATCGCATTCAGGCCGACGCCGCCGCAACCGACCACGGCAACTGTCGCCCCTTCCTCGATCTCGGCCGTGTGTGTTGCGGCACCGTAGCCGGTGATCACGCCGCAAGCCAGCAGCGCCGCCGCTTCCCAAGAGATCTCATCACCGACCTTCACCACTTGGCTCGCGTGGACGACAGTTTCTTCGGCAAAAGCCGCGGTCTTGATGCCGTGGGTGACGGGGTCGCCATTCAGCGACAGCGGCGTACTAGCGTCGCGCAAGTGGGTCTCGCACGTCGCCATGTATCCCTTGTGACAGCATGGGCAGGCGCCGCAGTGGCGGACCAGCGTGACGGCCACCCGGTCGCCGGCAGCCAGATCCTTAACCTCTTCTCCAACTTCAACAATCTCGCCTGAGGCTTCATGGCCGAGGACCATCGGCAGTTCCCCGCCAAGCTCGCCATCCGCGAAGTGGATGTCGGAATGGCAGACCGCGCAGGCCATGATCTTCACGCGGACCTCGTTTGGCCCGGGAGGTGCCTGTTCCAGATCCATCATCTCGAAGGGTTTGCCAAACTCTGTCAGAACCGCCGCGCGCATCGCTGTCCTCCCGCTATCGGCGGCAGCATTCACCCCGGATTGCCATGATATCAAGCCCCGTTTATCCTCGACGCGCCGTTCATCCGAAATCGGTTTTGTTTGCCTTTTGCTAAGCTTCGCCCCGATAACAGGCAGAGTGTTTCAGGAGCGGACAGAATAGCGACCCGTGCGGCTCTTCAGATCATTGCGGAACAGTGGAAAGGCAGCGGGTGAACGCCCGATGCCGAAGGTCCCGGTTCCACCGCAGCGCCCGAGCTTCCTGTGTATCGGGACAGCAAAGGCCGGGACAAGTTGGTTTCATCAGATGTTCGGGCAACACCCGGACGTTTGGATGAGCCTTCTGAAAGAGACGCACTATTACGATGGCCGGTTTGGGCAGGACGTTAAGGTTCCAAAGAACGCCATACGCAGGCGAACGCTTTTGCGCGCGGAGAAGGCCGCCCGGAACTCTGGGCCGCTCTCGGCCAATGCGGTCTATTGGGAGGCTTTGACGAGAGGCATCTGGTCGCCCGATTGGTACGCCAAAGCGTTTACGCATCCGGACGCGATGGGTCGTCTGTGCGGAGAAGCGACACCCGCATATTGCGCACTGCCCGACGAGGGTATTCGCGCGATCTGGGACGAGTTGCCGGGTGTTCGGCTGATCCATTTCATCCGTGACCCGGTTGGCCGTGCGCTGTCTGGTATCAGGATGGCAGCCGACCTCAGAGGCTTCTCGCCCGACGAGCCGCCCGACCTCGCATGGTGGGCCGAACGCGCACAAGCCTCGGCGATCCTGGCGCGCGGTGACTACGCCGCGCATATCCCACGTTGGCAAGCGGTCTTCCCCGCCGAACGTATTCTGTACATTCCTTTCGGCGAGCTAAAGACCGATCCGCTTGGTGTTCTGCGCCGGATCGAAAAGCATCTGGATCTGCCGACCGCGCGATACGACATCGCGCGCATCGCGAAGCCCGTTAACGTCGGAAAGCGTTATCAGGTGCCACCTGGCGTCGCGGATGCGCTGGAAGAAAGGCTGGCGCCGCAGTGGGCCTTCCTGATGGATCATTTTTCTCAAGACTTCTGCAAACGGCTTTCCTGAGAGTGCCGGATCTCCTAAGCCCGGCAAAACGGGAGGGTAACATGATCCTGGCAGACGGCATCGGGCGGCTTGGCACTGAAACCGCATTCGAAGTGCTCGCGCGCGCGGCGGAACTGGAACGGCAGGGCCGCGACATCATCAACCTTGGGATCGGACAGCCAGACTTCCGAACGCCGGAGCATATCGTCGAAGCCGGTGTGAAAGCGCTGCGCGACGGCCACCACGGTTACACGCCGAGCCAGGGTATACTTCCGCTGCGCGAGGCAGTGGCAGCAGACATTGCCGCGCGGCGCGGCGTCACCGTCAGTCCAGACAATATCTGCATCATGCCGGGCGGGAAACCGACGATGTTCTTCGCGATCCTGATGTTTGGCGCGCCGGCGGCCGAGATCATGTATCCCGACCCGGGCTTTCCGATCTATCGCTCGATGATCGAGTATACCGGCGCCACACCCATCCCGATGATCCTGCGCGAGGAGAACGGTTTCGCCTTTTCCGCTGACGAGATTCTTGCGGGGATCACACCGCAAACGCGGTTGATTATCGTGAACTCTCCCGGCAACCCGACTGGCGGCGTCACGCCACGCGCCGAGGTCGAGAAACTGATCGCCGGGCTTCCAGAGCACGTGGCGGTCCTGTCCGACGAGATCTACAGCCGGATGCTGTACGATGGGCGTGAGCACGTCTCGTGGCTGGCGTATCCTCAGATCCGTGACCGCCTGATCGTGCTGGATGGCTGGTCCAAGACCTATGCGATGACCGGCTGGCGCCTGGGGTACTCGGTCTGGCCGGACACGCTGATCGAGGCCGTGACACGTCTGAGCGTCAACAATCACTCCTGCGTCAACGCGGCAACGCAGTACGCAGGCATCGCGGCTTTGGAAGGTCCGCAGAACGCAGTCGACGATATGATGCGTGCCTTCGATGAACGCCGCCGGGTGATCGTTCCGCTGTTGAATCAGATCCCGGGCTTCGAATGCCTCGACCCAGGTGGCGCGTTCTATGTCTTTCCGAATGTCTCCGGCACCGGGCTCGACGCCAAATCGCTCCAGGCCAGACTGTTGGAAGAAGCGGGTGTCGCCACGATCGCCGGTCGCAGTTTCGGCTTGCATGCGGGCGATTACATCCGGTTCTCGTATGCAAACTCGGACGCCAATATCCGCAGTGCAGTGGACAGGATCAAAGAGGTTTTGCGTTAGTTGTCCAGCGCGTTCAAAAGTGTGCCAAGGTGTGCCCGGCCGAGGAAAAGCATGGCACCAGGACGATCGAAACCGAGCTTGGCGCGCCTTGCGACCGTCTTGTTTGAGGTCCCGATCTGACCGCCCGGCTCCATGGCGAGCCCATTGATCGGCCACCTCAGACCCTCGGATGCAATCCCCTGCACCGGTCGAAGCGGGAAAATCGAAACGACCTCTCCCACACCAATCTCGAGCGATAGGATACGCCCGGGCGGACAGAGTGTTGCGACCTCCTCCTCGCCGATCAGGATCACCCGTTTTGTCGGTGCTTGCACCATCGCGTTGAAGACCGCGAGCGTGTGGTCCAGACGGCCGCCGGTGAAGCCCGCTGCGATGTAGGTCGCGGCCTCGGTCGCGTAGAGACACTTTGCGAAATCCGTCGTCTGTTGTTCCGGCAGATGAAGCAGCGTGGCATCGGTTTCGCGCCATTGTGCCATGTCCGAAAGCGAGTCCATGTCACCAATGATCGCCTCGGGCATCAGACCCCAGTCATGAAGTCTGTCCGCAGCGCCGTCTGCCGCAACCATGGCCGGGGCAATTGCGAGTGCCTCGTCCAGCATAGATCTTGTCAGGGCGCCACCGCCGACCAGGGTCACTGCTTCCTCGAACCTCAGCACATCCGCCTTCATTTTTCCTCAATCCCCCCGCACGTATGACGGAGATCTGCTGGCGCGCGCTGCCTTGACCCACTTAGTCAAATCGGCGACGGTCCGCCAGTTGCTGCGCCGCGAAGACGGCACTGGGCTTGAGGGCAGAATGGCTGAAACTGGCAAGAAGGTCGAGGTCCGCTACGGTGCCTTCGCCTGCACGATCGAGGGCTACGATAACCCCGTCGAGCAATTGCGCGGAATTCTGGGTGAAATGCAGCAGATGATCGCTGCCACGCCTCAGTTGACACCGATCATCGAAGGGTCCGAAGCTGAAGAAATCGAAGAAGCGCTCGATACAAATGAGCGAGCCGAGGACCCTTCGCCTGGGATCGTGGTAATTCGCGATGGCGCGGCCGCAGCAACGGCCGCCGCGCGCTCGGACGATGCATCCGATGCCGAGGAAGTGCCATGGGCAACCGAAGAGCAAACCGAGTACGCTGAAGCTGCTCCCGAACCGGATGCGGAACAGGCCGAAAGCGATCTAGCGGAAGACGCACCGACCGAGCATGCCTTGGCGGGCGAGGAGCTGGAACCCTCTGAACGGGATATCGGCACCGAACAGAACGTGGACGGCGCGCGCACGGATCTCGAGGAGCGACGGACGGATAAAGACAGCCTGGGCGGCATATCGGCTGCTGCCATTGCCGCGACTGGCCTGGCCATAGGCGGTGCTCAGCTTGCAGATGCGTTTGACAAAGACGACGCGCAAGCGATGGATGAGCCCGCATCCAATGGTGATGCGGCGGCAGAAGACACATGGTCACTTCCTAGCGACGATGTTGCCGCAGAGGAAAGCGAGACAGCAGAGGAAGATAGCCAGGCCGATGCACTGGCGGACGGCCTGGGTCGCGAACGTTTCTCAGAAGCGCTAGACGAGCCGGTCGAAAGCGCCGATGACATTCCATCGGACGACGATCCGACAGATGAGCATGATCCTGTTGGCATCGCGGAGGAGGTCGGCGTTGCCGAAACGCAGAACATCTTCGCCGGCCCGGTAGAGGAGGCGACGTACTCCGAGCCGCCTCTCGCCGAGGAAGATTCACCTGGCGGTGAAGATGTGCACCCTGTGTCCGAGGCAGAGGACACGGTCGAAGATGTCCCGAACATCTTTGCCCCGCCTGACACCGCGTCACCTGCCGTAGGAGACCCTGCGTTTGAGGGTGCTGCTGAGAGCGAATTTGATACGCCCGCCGATTACGGGACAATGGATCTGCCGCAGGACGCCACCCCACCGTGGGAAGAAGAACCGGGCGATGAGCAAGCGGCCGCGGCACACGAGAACCAGGCGAGCGACGTCGCCGAGAAGCCGTTGGAGAACGCCGAAACGCCGGTTAGCGACGCGGTGAATGTCTTCGCCACTCCTCCAGAAGATCTGCCCGAGTCTCTCAATATCTTCGCAGCGGCGACGGCGTCAGATGACGAGCCCGGGGAAAGCGCCGGCGCCACCGCCGAAGTTGCTGACGTCCCCGCGGTCGAGGCTGATGCAAGCACGGAGCCGATGAACATTTTCGCGGCACCTCCGCAGCCGTCGGCGGATCCACTGCCAGCGCCCCCGCCTTCCGAACCTGCTCAGGTCAATATCTTCGCAGCACCGAGTGCGTCAGACGACACGATCGAGGAAAGCGCTGGAGCCACCGCTGAGGTTCCCGACGTCCCGGCGGTCAAGGCTGACGCAAGCCCGGAGCCAATGAACATTTTCGCGGCACCTCCGCAGCCGTCAGCAGATCCGGTGCCACCCCCACCGGCATCCGAGCCCGCTCAGGTCAATATTTTCGCTGCGCCGCCGGAGGCAGTCGCTGCGGCAGAGCCTTCCGACATTTGGGATCAGGCAACGGAAACCCTGGCGAACGCGGCGCCGGAGAACGTTCAGGAAACGTTGGATGATATCGGCAGCACCGTCGCGCAATTTGAAGCATCGCCGGACGAGCCGCAGCCCGCAAACCTCACGCCAGATGCGCCAACTCCTGCAGCGGACGAGCAACCGAAGAACGCGAGCAGCCTCGAAGCGCTGACCGATCGCGTGCATGAGAACCAGATGGTCGCAGCACCTGGCGAGCCGGGCACGCTGACGGCGGTAAACCAATCGGCAGCAACGGATGTTCCGGCGTTGCCGAATGGAATCGACTCACCCGCAACACTGGCCAATCGTGCCGGGTGCGACAGCGTCTCGGATCTGCTTGCTGCATCCGCAGCGTGGCTGACGCTGGCGCAGAACAAAACCCGCTTCTCGAGGCGCGAAGTCATGGACGTGTTCGAGACAATTCCGGGTGACCACCCCCGTACGCTCGAAGCGCGCATCAAAGGATATGGACGCCTCGTGCGGTCAGGAATGCTGGTGCTGGTTGACGACGGTGTTTTCGCAATCGCGCAGACTGAACGCGACCGGTTTCAGACAATTCTCGACGCCACCTAGGCGGGCTTGGCGCAACAAGACTCGGTCAGTCTGGCGGTGCATTAGGGTCGGGCTGGCCAATCCCGCGGAACAGACTGCGAAACGGGAGCGCCCACAGGATGCCGAGACCGACATAAACGAACAACTCCACGGCGATCGACGGACGATCGAACAGGCTGATGACGTAGAGTGCCGTCCCGATGTACACCGGAAGGCCGACAACAAGCACGATGAGGCAGAGGAATTTCCGGGTGCGGTAGCTCATGCTGTCCCTTGCACAAACAAGCTTCGTTCCGCTCGCAACGTAGGCGTCAGATAGGGAATGTCCCGGGAAATCTGACCGCCGTCGGCGCAGCGACCATGTCCATACTGGGAAAGTCCAGACCTGAAGCCAACTGCGATCTCAATGCGATCCAGGCTCAATCCGCGAACGGGTCCGTCACGAGGATCGTATCCTCACGCTCGGGCGATGTGGACAACAGCGCGACGGGCGTCTCAATCAGTTCCTCTACCCGCTTGATGTACTTGATCGCTTCAGCCGGGAGATCGAGCCAGCGGCGCGCGCGTTCGGTCGACTCCGACCAGCCGGGCATCTCCTCGTAGATCGGTTCGACCCGCGCCTGTTGTGCCGCCGCCGTCGGCAGGTGGTCGATCACCTCGCCATCCAGCCGATAACCCGTGCAGATCCGCAGCGTCTCGAACCCGTCCAGCACATCAAGCTTCGTCAACGCGATGCCATTGACGCCACTCACGGTGCAGGTTTGACGGACTAAGGTGGCGTCGAACCACCCGCAACGACGCTTGCGTCCGGTCGTCGTGCCAAACTCGTGCCCGCGCTCACCGAGCCTCTGACCATCTGCGTCGTCCAGTTCCGTCGGGAACGGCCCTTCGCCGACGCGTGTGGTGTAGGCCTTGACGATCCCAAGCGTAAAATCGATCGAGTTGGGACCAACGCCCGTTCCTGTCGCAGCCATGCCCGCCATGGTATTCGATGATGTGACGAACGGATAGGTTCCAAAGTCCACATCCAGCAGCGCGCCCTGTGCTCCTTCGAAGAGAATGCGCGCGCCATCCTTGCGTTGGTGCGCGAGCGTGCGCCAGACCGTCGCCGCAAAGGGCAGGATCTTTGGTGCGATCTCGAGCAAGGCCGCCTTGAGACCTACCCGATCGATTGCCTCGGCCCCAAGACCACGGCGAAGCGCGTCATGATGGGCGCAAATACGATCCAGCCGGGCATCTAACGTGTCTTCGTCGGCAAGGTCGGCCACGCGTACCGAGCGCCGTCCTACCTTGTCTTCGTATGCGGGGCCGATGCCACGTCCTGTCGTACCGATCTTCGCTGTCGTGTTCGCCGTCTCCCGCATCCGGTCGAGTTCGGCGTGAAGGGGCAGGATGAGCGGCGTGTTCTCGGCAATCTGCAGCGTCTCGGGCGAGATCTCGATACCCTGCGCACGAACAGTTTCGATCTCTTCGAGCAGATGCCAAGGATCGAGCACTACACCGTTGCCGATGATCGATAGCTTGCCGCCGCGGACAACGCCGGAGGGTAAGGCATGCAGCTTGTAGACAGCACCGTCGATGACCAATGTATGGCCCGCGTTGTGGCCGCCCTGGAAACGCGCGATCACGTCCGCGCGTTCGCTCAGCCAGTCGACAATCTTGCCCTTGCCTTCGTCACCCCATTGGGCGCCGACCACCACGACGTTCGCCATATTCCGGTCCTTTCGGGAAAAGCCGAGGCGTTATAGCGGCGTGGTCGCTTGCGTCAAACCCCGTCTGGCGTCAGAGCTTGGAATGGCTTCCGTCGCACAGGCACCCGTTCGCAGAATGCTTGCAGCCGCAGAAGAAAGCCTTTCCGTCCTTTTCCGCAGTGTGCTTGATCGGTGAGAACTCGGTTCCCTTATGGCTGCCATCGCAGAATGGCTGATTGGCAGATTGACCGCATGAGCACCAGAAATACGACTTCCCGGCTTCCACATTCACGGGAAACGGTGCTTTCTGCACGATCCTCGGTGCATCTGACATAGCTGGTGGCTCCTCTGGCTTCCTGATGTTCTCTCCCGGCGAAGCTAGGGCGGCGCCGGGAGAATGCCATCGCAGCCCGCACTTCAGAAAGCCAGCGCCTTAGCTTGGCGGACCTGAGGAAGCGTCGCGATCTGGGTGACGAGATCCGGCGTGATCGGTTCGTCCACGCCCAGAAGAGCAATGGCTTCACCGTCTTTCTCGGCCCGGCCAAGCGCGAACGTCGCGATATTGATGCCGAGATCGCCCGTCTTTGTCCCCAAAGCACCAATATAACCAGGCGTGTCAGTGTTGGTCGTGTACAGCATATAAGGCATCGGTTCGGCCTCGAGGTTGATGCCCTTGATCTGGATGAAGCGCGGCCGCCCGTCCGAGAAAACGGTTCCGGCAACCGAGCGTCTTTGCGTTTCGGACGTGACAATCAACCGGATGTAGCTGCCATAGGCCCCTTGCGCATCCTTGCGTGTCTCGGAGATCTTCACGCCGCGCTCACGCGCGACATACGGGGCCGACACCATGTTAACCCCGCCCTCGCCCATCAGTGGCTTCAATAGTGCCGCCGTCAGAGTAGAGGTCAGCGGGTTCAGGTTCAGTTGGCCAACGGAACCGACGAATTCGATCTCAATCTCCTGGATCGCGCTTTCGGTGACCTGTCCCGCGAAGGCGCCCAGCATCTCGGCAACCTGAATCCACGGCCGCAGAAGGGGCGCCTCCTCGGCCGTGATCGACGGCGCGTTGATAGCGTTCTCGATGGCACCTTGATTGAGATACGCGCTCATCTGTTCGGCGATCTGCAACGCCACGTTTTCCTGTGCTTCGGACGTCGCAGCCCCAAGGTGGGGTGTTACAACGACGTTGGGCAGGCCGAATAATGGGTTCTCCGTCGCCGGCTCCTTGTCGAAGACATCAAAGGCGGCACCCGCAAGCGCACCGGACTTCAGGGCTTCGGCAACCGCCGCTTCGTCGACCAGACCGCCGCGCGCGCAGTTGATCAACCGCGCACCGGGCTTCATCTTGGCTATCCGAGCGGCACTCAGGAGCCCTGCGGTCTTTTCGGTCTTCGGTAGATGCAGGGTGACGAAATCGGCTCGGATCAGCAGATCCTCGACATCTTCGATTTTTTCTACGCCAAGCTCAGTTGCACGCGCCGCGGACAGGAACGGATCGTAGGCGATCACTTTCATCTTAAGGCCAAGTGCGCGCGATGCGACAACGGAACCGATATTGCCGCAACCGATGATCCCAAGCGTCTTGCCGGTGATCTCGCTGCCCATGAAGCGCGATTTCTCCCAATTTCCGCCATGGGTCGAGACGCTCGCCTCGGGGATCTGACGCGCCACGGCAAACATCATGGCGATGGCATGCTCGGCGGTGGTAATCGAGTTACCAAAGGGCGTGTTCATGACCACAATGCCCTTTGCCGACGCGGCAGGAATGTCGATGTTGTCGACACCGATCCCGGCGCGGCCGATGACTTTCAGATTGTCTGCCTTGGCGATGATTTCCGCTGTCGCCTTGGTGGCCGAGCGGACCGCGAGCCCGTCATAGCTGCCGATGATCTCCGCGAGCTTTTCCGGCTCTTTTCCAAGGCCTGGCTGAAAGTCGACGTCGATGTTGTTGTCGGTGAAGATGCGGACAGCCTCTTCGCTGAGTTTATCCGAGATGAGAACTTTGGGCATCGAGCCCTCCAATGGTGTGTGGGTGTGTTGGATCTGGCGGGGTCGCCGCCTCATCCCCCCGCCTGGAGCTGTCAACTCCACAGGGATGGATGCGCGGACGCGCCCTGCATCAAGGTATCAGGCAGTCGCAAGCTCCGCCTGCGTGGCCTTGAAAGCCCAATCAAGCCATGGACCGAGCGCTTCCACATCTGCAGTATCTACCGTCGCGCCGCACCAGATCCGCAAACCCGGAGGCGCGTCGCGGTAGCCGTTGATGTCGTAAGCGATGTCTTCCGCATCGAGCAGGCCAACCATCTTTTTGGTGAACGCCTTTTGCGCCGGCTCATCCAGCGCCGCCACATCCGGAGCTGTGATATTGAGACAGACAGAGGTGTTTGACCGCATGGTGGGATCGGCAACAAGGTTCTCGATCCAATCGGTCCGGTCGACCCAAGCCTGCAACGCAGAGAAATTCGCGTCAGCGCGTGCATGAAGACCAGCCAAGCCGCCGACAGAGTCGGCCCAGTCCAGCGCGTCTTCGTAATCTGCCACACACAACATGGACGGCGTGTTGATCGTCTCGCCCTTGAAGACGCCCGCGATCAACTCGCCGCCCTTCGTGAGGCGAAAGATCTTCGGCAGCGGACGCTCTGGTGTGAACGAGGTCAGACGCTCAATCGCGCGCGGCGACAGAATTAATACACCGTGCGCGCCTTCACCGCCCAACACCTTCTGCCAGGAGAACGTCACGACATCGAGTTTCGGCCAATCGAGCGGTTGCGCAAAGGCGGCCGAGGTCGCATCGCAGATCGTCAACCCTGCGCGATCCGCGGCGATCCAGTCGGCGTTCGGCACACGCGCGCCCGAGGTCGTGCCGTTCCAAGTGAAGACAACATCGGCTTCTTTCCGGACGGCTGTAAGATCCGTCAGGGCGCCGTATTCCGCTTCGATCACACGGCAGTTCTCAAGCTTCAGCTGTTTGACCGCGTCGGTGGCCCAGCCCTTGCCGAAGCTCTCCCAAACCAGCACGTCCACCGGACGCTCGCCGAGCAACGACCACATGGCCAGCTCAACGGCGCCGGTGTCGGACCCAGGAACGATTCCGACGACATAGTCCTCGGGGACGCCGAGCATCGCAGCCGTGCGATCGATCACGGATTTCAGCTGTGCCTTTGGGCCGCCAGCGCGGTGCGATCGGCCCAGAAAGGCTTTCTCCGCAACAGCCGCCGCCGACCAACCAGGATGCTTAGAACAGGGACCGGAAGAGAAGTAAGGTCGCGCCGGCCTGATGCCGGGCTTGTCTGGGAACGTCATCGACGCGCTCCATCGTCAAGGGCGAGATTGCTGAGTCCGTCCCCGTTCGCCCTTCACCGACGACCGACCCGCAGCCTCGCTAGCGCGACGCCCCAGTGCCGTCAAGCGACGTTTCACAACGATTTCAAGACAAATCGACTCAAATCGAACCGTTAGATCACCGTGCGGCTACATCCACCGCGGCGCAGATTTGATCGACGACAGCCTCCAGAAGCACGGGATCTTCACTCTCGCCCATCACACGGATGACAGGCTCCGTACCCGAGGCACGGATCACCAACCGGCCACTGGCGCCAAGCTTGCCTTCGCCGTCGACAATCGCGGATTTGACAATGCTGTCCTCGAGTGGTCGCGCGGCCTGGTTGAAGCGCACGTTCTTCAGCAACTGCGGATAGGGCTCGAACAGATCGCAGATTTCGGACGCAGGCTTATCGCCCTCGGTCAACGCGGCGAGGACCTGGAGGCCTGCGAGCAGACCGTCGCCGGTCGTGACATGGTCGGTCATCACAATATGGCCAGACTGCTCGCCACCCAGATTGTAGCCGCCCGCGCGCATCGCCTCGACTACATAGCGATCGCCAACCTTGGTGCGGATCATGTTGACACCGCTGTCTCCCAGCATCCGCTCGAGCCCAAGGTTCGACATCACGGTGGTCACCAGCGTCCCCTTGGCCAATTCGGCTTCCTTCAGCCAACGCAGGGCGATCAAGGCCATGATCTGATCGCCGTCGACGACACGACCCGTTTCATCGATGATGTGGACCCGGTCAGCATCGCCATCCAAGGCGATCCCAAGATCAGCGCCGTGATCGAGCACGGTTTTCTGACAGAGCCCGGGATCGGTGGAGCCGCAGCCCAGGTTGATGTTCTCGCCGTTCGGGTCAACGCCGACACGAATGACATCTGCACCCAGTTCCCAAAGCACCTCGGGCGCCGTGCGGTAGGCGGCACCATTGGCGCAGTCGACAACGATTTTGAGTCCTGCGAGTCCTCGCCTGCGCGGGAAACTCGCCTTTGCGAATTCGATGTAGCGCCCGCGCCCGTCATCCATTCGGCTCGCGCTGCCAATGTCGGCGGGTGCGGCGACAATCGGTTCTTCATCCATTCCGGCTTCGATCGCCGCTTCTTCTTCGTCCGACAGTTTGAACCCGTCCGGCCCAAATAGTTTTATTCCATTGTCCTCGAACGGATTGTGGCTGGCAGAGATCATCACACCCATGTCGGCGCGCAGAGACCTGGTGAGCATTCCGACAGCAGGCGTTTGTACGTGGCCAAGGAAATGCACATCCATGCCGACCGAGAGAAAGCCGGTCGCCAGAGCTGTTTCGATCATATAGCCGGAGCGCCGCGTATCCTTGCCAATCACGACGCGGTGGCGATGCTTGCCAACCTTGAAACGATGCCCGGCGACCATACCAAGGCGCATGGCGACGCCAGCGGTCATAGGATGCGAGTTGGCCCGCCCGCGGACGCCGTCCGTTCCGAATAGCCTTCGGTTCATTCGTCGATCCCTGTTCCACTGTCGATGAGCGCCGCCCAGACATCGACTGCCTGTCTGGTTTCTGCGACGTCATGCACGCGCAAAAGCTGTGCGCCTTGCTCAAGCCCGGAAATCCCGGCAGCGACCGATCCGGGCATCCGATTGTCTGCGGCGGCTCCGCCTGCCAGCCGCCCGATGAAGCCCTTGCGCGAGGCGCCAAGCATCACCGGACACCCGAGACCGTGGAAAAGCGACAGTCCGCGGATCAGAGCCAGGTTGTTCTCCAGCGTCTTCCCGAACCCGATCCCCGGGTCGACGATCAATCGTTCGCGCGAGATTCCGGCCATCTCGCAAGCCGCGATGCGATATTCCAGAAAATCGTAAACATCCAGCAGCACGTCATCATAACTCGGATCGACTTGCATGGTCCGCGGATCGCCCTGGGCGTGCATGAGGCAAATTCCCATGGCATCCTGCGCGGCGTCAAAACTGCTCGGATCGCTTTGCAGAGCCGAGATGTCATTGAAGATGCGCGCACCCGCTGCCAGTGCCTGGTGCGCAACGGCCGCGTGTCTAGTGTCGATCGAGATCGGGACAGGACAGCCTGCCTCCTGCAATCCGGTGATTAAGGGTAGAACGCGCTCCGCCTCGATTTCGGGGTCGACTGGAACGGCACCGGGACGCGTCGACTCTCCACCGACATCCAGGATATCGGCCCCTGCCTCCGCCAGCGACAGCCCGTGTTTGACGGCCTGCGCAATTGTCGAGAATTTGCCGCCGTCCGAGAAACTGTCAGGTGTGACGTTCACAATGCCCATCAACCGTGGCCGATCAAAGCTGACCCCCGCGATCGACGGACGCGCTTGCGTAAACCTTTCCAGGCCGTCTAGTGCATCCGGAAAGACCGCCGATGCCGCTTCTGCAGGTATGAGGTGCGGCGGTTCTGACCGAGAGAGCACTTCGACCTCCCGAAATCCGAACATACCACCGCTCAGGCGATATGTGCCCGGAAGCGACCGGTCGCAGGGCACCGGCCGAAAGTACCGTCTTTCCATATCCCCCAACATCTCTGAGCGGATATCCGACCCACTCATCAAACTCAACGATGGATATAACACGCATTAAAATGTGAAATTTTTAGTGATAGCATTACATGATGTGAATTATTGATATTCCATAATTCAGACGTCAATTTATAGCGACGATCACGTGCAATGGAGAGATCGATGGCAAAGCAACAGCATCCGATGGTCCTGACTGCAAACAATCTGGTCGAGGGACACTCCGTCTTCCTGGCACCAGACGGCTGGCACCGTGATATCGCACGGGCAATGGTCGTGGTAACACCAGAACAGGCTGGTGAACTTGAGGCGCTTGGCAAGCGCCATGTGACAGACAACGAGATCGTCGGGCCATACCTGGTGGACGTGATGCTCGGCGATGCTGGCCCGGCCCCTGTACAGCGCCGTGAACAGATCCGCGCTGCCGGCATTCCGACGATCCCTGTCGGCCGCGCCGCGCGGGACCGCATCGCCGCCTGAAGCAACAGCTTTAGCGGACAACAAAAGTCCGGATGGTTTCCGATAGCGCGATCTGTACGATCGAGCCGACATCCGCCCGGACCGATCAATCCTCCGGCAGGAGAGCCCATGTACCGTTATGACGAGTTCGACCGCCAGTTCGTGGCGGAACGCACGGCCGAGTTTCGGTCTCAGGTCGCACGCAGGCTTAATGGCAGTCTGACAGAGGACGAGTTCAAACCCCTTCGGCTGATGAATGGGCTATACCTCCAGCTGCATGCCTATATGCTGCGCGTCGCGATCCCTTATGGGACGGTGGATTCGCGACAGATGCGTATGCTTTCGCACATCGCCGAGAAGTGGGACCGTGGATACGGGCACTTCACGACGCGTCAAAACATCCAGTTCAACTGGCCGAAACTGTCGGAGGTGCCGGACATTCTGGACGCGCTCGCAAGTGTCGAGATGCATGCGATCCAGACCTCGGGCAATTGTATTCGCAACACGACATCTGATCCTTATGCCGGTGTTGCTCCGGAAGAAATCGAAGATCCGCGCATCACGGCGGAACTGATCCGGCAATGGTCCTCGCTGCATCCGGAGTTCACGTTTCTGGGTCGCAAATTCAAGATCGCAGTAACGGCCTCGGCAGAGGACCGTGTTGCCTTGCGGCTGCACGATATCGGCGTACAGATCGTTCGCCAGAACGGGGAAACCGGGTATCGTATCTTTGTCGGTGGCGGCATGGGCCGCACGCCGATGATCAGCCGAGAGCTGCGAGGCTTCCTGCCGAAGGCGGACCTGCTGCCTTATCTGGAGGCCTGCATGCGCGTGTACAATCTGCACGGCCGACGGGACAACAAGTACAAGGCTCGCATCAAGATCCTGATCCACGAGAAAGGAATCGAAGCATTTCGCGAGCAAGTCGACTCAGAATTCGCAACCATGAAACGCGAGGCGATCGCAGCGCCACCCGAAGAAGTCGACCGGATCGCCGCCTACTTTACGCCGCCCGCCCTGCCGGATCGAAGTGAAGAGGAGGCTAAGTACAGTCGCGGCTACCAGTCTGATCCGGACTTCGCGGCATGGGTGCAGCGCAATACCTTTGAGCATCGGATCAACGGATACGTCGCGGCCACGATATCTCTGAAACCGATCGGTGGCGTGCCGGGCGACGCGACGGCTGAACAAATGCGGGTCATCGCGGACCTGGCCGAGAGCTTCAGCCAGAACGAGCTTAGGATCACGCATGAGCAGAACATCGTGCTGCCACATGTCGCCGTCGCTGACCTTTATGCGGTTTATCGCGCATTGCAGGGTGCGGGTCTCGACGTGCCCAACAAGGGCCTTGTGACCGACATCATCGCGTGCCCGGGCTTGGACTATTGCGCGCTCGCGACAGCCAGATCCATCCCGGTCGCGCAAGCTATTTCGAACCGTTTTGCCTCGCTCGAACGGCAAGCCGAAATAGGGCCGCTCGCGATCAAGATTTCCGGCTGCATCAACGCCTGCGGGCATCATCATGTCGGCGCAATCGGGATCCTTGGTCTCGATAAGGCCGGGGTCGAAAGCTACCAGATCACCCTGGGCGGCGATGCCACGGAAAGCGCTGCGTTGGGCGATCGTACCGGTCCTGGCTTTGGGTATGACGAACTACCGGGAGTTGTAGAGAAGATTGTCGATACCTACATATCCGAGCGAGAGGGGGATCGAGAAACGTTCCTGCAAACCTATCGAAGAGTGGGCATGCAGCCGTTCAGGGAGGCCCTTTATGCTGCTTGATCAGAGCGGAGAGATCGAAGACCACTGGCCGCTGCTTGCGGATGGCAATGCCGTCCCGAACGCGGGGTACGCACTCGTCCCGCTCGCCAGATTGGACGAAGCGCGCGATCAGGATGGTGTCTATCTGGGCGCGCAAGTGCCGAATGACGCAGATCCCGAAACACTGTCACAGCACTTCGGACGGCTTGGATTGATCTCGGTCGATTTCCCGAGCTTCAGTGATGGGCGCGGTTTCTCGATTGCTGCACGGGTGCGCGATCTTGGGTTTACGGGACGCATGAGAGCAGAGGGTCCGGTGATCGCCGATCAATTCGGCTATCTCCTGTCCTGCGGGTTTGACGAGGTCTCGGTGCCCGATGATGTCGCGATCCGGCAACCGGCAGAACAATGGCTCGCACAGCTCGATCGGATCTCTCTGTCCTACCAGCGTGGACGGTCGGGCCGCACATCAGTACTTGACCAGCGGATCGCATCGGCGGGTTGAATTGATCATCCCGCGAAGGGTTGTTCGCGCCACCAGGTGATCACCGCCCATTTCTCGCCAGCAGTTACCGGCTCACCGGCATGCACGGACAGGTTCGCGACGGCGCGTGATCCGGCCATGGTGTTAGCGAAGATCAAAAGACGTCCCGGCTTTGGCGAGACCGAGAGATCGAGTTCCGGAAAGCCTGTGCCTCCGCCAGCTTCAACCTCATTCAAGTAAATCAGTGTCGAGAACAGACGCTGTCCGCCGGTCTTCTCAAACCGCGCGAGGCGTTCAGGATCCGCATCGAGCGGAATTCCGTCAGAATGCGGTTTGAACTCCTGCGCCTCGGTGTAATGCAGCAACATCGGGCATTCGGCGTGCTGGACGGGTATGCGTAGGGTAAGACCGAGCTTCATCAAAACTGGTAACACCTGCGGATACGTCTCGGGAGGGAGCGCGCAATGGTCATTCGTGCGACGTTGCGAAACCTGCCCATGCCCAGCAGCGCGATGGACCGTGGCGCGTGCGAGACGCCCGGCGCCCAGCGAAATCAAGGCATTGCACTCTGCATCGCTCAGAAAATCGTCCACCACCGCAACCAACGGATTTATGTTCAGAACGCTCTGGTTCAGATTACCGAGCACCGGAACCTCCGTTCATCGCCGTGTCCCCAGGGCCGGTAACACCAGCACCACGAGGAGTGCTGAGACAATCAGGACCAGAGCAAGAATCTCCGCCGTGCCGACCGCCTCGCCCAACAACAACGCGCTTGAAAAGACACCGACGACCGGTACGGCCAACGTCCCGATCGCCGCAATCGCTGCCGGGAAAATCCGCACGACCGAAAAGTAAGCCCACTGACAATAGACCATGGGCACGGCAAACAGGTAGGCAAGTGCAAGGATGACCTTGATGCTCCAAGTGCTCGGGTCAGGCAATGGCTCAAGCGACGCTGCGCCGATCGCCATGAACACGGTACCGATCGCCAATTGCCAACCGATCAGCGACGCAACAGGCGAGATCCACTGGAATTTCTTGAACAGGACGGTGCCGATCGCCCAGGTGATCGCCGCACCCAGCATGAACAGTGCGCCGAGAGGTGCCTGCTGAAAGACCGCGAGATCCGGCCCGATCAGAACCGCCAACCCGGCGACGCCCAGAAGCAACCCAAAAACCTTGTAAGCAGTCATACGCTCGCCAAGGAGCCAGACGGCGAGGATCGCCGCCCAGACCGGCATAGTAAAGGCAATGATCGAGGCTCGCCCGGCAGGCATCAGAGAAACGCCGTACCCGGTGAAGAGATGCCATCCAAGCACGTTGAAGAACGTGCAAATCAGAAGCGGACGAATTTCGGAGCGCGCGGGCCAAACGCGCTGACCGCTCAGAACGGCAATCCCAAGCAAGCCAACTGCGCCAGCGGCGACACTCATGGCGCGGAACCACCAGATGGTAATCTCGCCCAATGCGATCTTCATGCCGGGCCAGTTCAAACCCCAGAAGAGACCGAGTGAGGCAAGCATGATAAAGCCGATAGCGGGCAAATGCGTCGACTGGCTGGTGGTGACGTGCGACACGGGGCGTTCTTTCAAGCGGCGGAGGTCGGACGACGTCGTCCTACGCCGGTTCACTGCAAGATA
>ERZ1740062.101-NODE-101-length-66660-cov-6.915622_pt1 | contig 66660 bp, 59 predicted proteins | sample MGYA00581741_ERZ1740062 | MGnify/ENA primary metagenome ERZ1740062 (study PRJEB43018, sample SAMN04849747) | marine metagenome | isolation source: floating plastic debris | place: Pacific Ocean | collected 2008-09-01 | study: EMG produced TPA metagenomics assembly...
GATGAAGGCTGCGCGCGCCTGCGTCTTGATCCCAAGGCCCAGGGCAGTCGCCTCCTCAAAGGTCAGGATGTCGCCGACAAGGCCGCAGAGGGCATCGTGCGCAACGTCTCTAGCCGCCAACGCATCCTTGATGCCGGATGCGGTCTCGATCCGCTCGACTTCGGACCAATATGCCCTGGCCGGTTCGATGCACGCCTTGCTCCTTAAGGCACGTCGCATTTCATAGTTCGCCCCGCGCTTCGACTTGATCTTGGATTGGCGTTCGGCCTCTTTCGTGCTCTCGCGATGCTCGGCTTCAAAATATGCTGGCGTCCCGAGGTTCTGCACGCGCATGGTGTCGGGAGTGGCGCCCCATTGGGTTTTAATCCCGAAGCCCAGAATGTCCGCGTGCCGTTCGGTGCCAGGACCATAGGCTACGATCCTCAAATCCGGCTTGGGCCACTGCGGCCCCCAGGTCTGGGCTATGGTTTGCACATGGCCTGCGGCATCGTTGTAGACCTGCAGAACGCCGGGCAGACGGTTCGACATCTCGATCAGATCGGGGTGCTCTGGCGTGCTCTCTGCGCCCGATGCGTGCGTTGTGGCAGAGGCGCTCAGGTCTGCCGTAAGAGCGGCGGAAAGCCCGGCCAGGAGTGCGCGACGGTCGATCATGCTGCAGCCCTCCCCTCGGTCTCGATCCCAAGGGTTTCGCGGGCGTCATCGATCAACGCCTGCAAATGGCTTTCGCGCTCCAGGGTTTCGCCGTTTACGGTCATCAGCAGGACCTTCGCCGCCCATTCACGGGCGCTGTCCGGGGCAACTTGCTTGGCGTCTTCGGTCGGCTCGCTAAGCCATTCAATCGGGTCTTTGCCCCTCATGCTGGGCAGCACTGCCGCAAGATCCGCGTTTGTTTCCGTGAGACGCGTTCTCGATTGGAGGATGTCGAGAAGGTGCTCGAGCGAGCCTGGCACGTTCTTCTCTGGCACGTGGTCATAGGCTTCACGCAGCACGCTTAGAATCTCGTCCAAGTCCTCCCCGAAGGCGCCAAGGGCGTCTGGCAGATAGTCGTCCGTCATGTCCCAATGCGAATGGCCGAACTGGCGCAGTATTGCGATGATGGTCTTGAGGCGGAACGATGCGCGATCCACGCGAGCCAACACGGAAGTCTCTGGTTTGTTATGCATGGTAATCCTCCTGCGTTCGTGCACAGACGGTGCGGATTTCATGGATCAGTGCGTCTATGTCTTCTGGTGCGGATAGGTCGAAGCGCGCCGCGCCGATAATCCGGGCGGCATCGGTTGGCGTCTTGATAGGGGAGGCCAGGACACGCGTGCAGGCCGTGCTGAAATCGTCGTAGGCGACGTTGAGAGCGTGCTCGGCGGCTTTCAGAGCATTCACGTATGGCTTGCCTAGATCCTGTTGCGGGATCGCAAATCCCGGGTTGGCCAGCTCTATGCGTTCGCACTCATCGTTCCAGCGGCGAATGTCGGCCAGTGCAGCGGTGAGCTGGCCCCATGCCTCGGACGTGGCGTTGGCTACAGGCGGCATGTGAGTGCACACCGCGAAGGGAGCGGGGATGAGGTCTCGTTTAATTGAAGCGGTACGGTCGGACATGGTTCGCCCTCTTGCTAAAATTATGCTGTTGGCCCATAATTAGGCGCGCAATCTATGTGCTGTCAACATAAAAAAGGGCTATTAGCCTAATTCTGAGGCTTGAACATGAGCGATGACGGCTTAACTGCTGAACAGATTAAGATGGCTAAGGCTGCACTCGGGCTCTCTAACCCCGACGTGTCGCAAGCGACTGGCTTGAACCGAAACACGATCCAAAGAGCAGAGAGCGGCGGGTCGGTGAACCGGTCAACCATGATAACGCTTCGGCGTTTCTTTGAGGGGGAAGGCGTTCAGTTCATTCCCGAGAACGGCGGCGGCGCAGGTGTGAGATTGAGAGACCGGAAATGATCCACCCAGACCAGCTTAGCTTAGGGTTCGAAAGCGTAAGTCCCGCGTTCACGGCCAGTCCACAGATCCTCAATCTCACGCTATCCGAGACGGAGGCCGATGCCTGGATATATCTCGGCGCACTGTTCGCTGCTGGCAGCATGGAGGTGCACGACTGCTGGCCGGAGACCCGCCGTCTTGTTGAGTATTGCGGTGGCGAACAGGCGCTTCAGGCGTTGGAGATGCTCATGACCGCGCACCCCAGCCTGGACATAGCCGAGGGGCGTTCCGGCGATGGCGTGTGGATGTGCGAACCTTCTGAAGCCGCTCTGTTCGAACGCCTCAAGAGCGCCGCCGAGATGTGGGTCACAACTGCAAGACCAGCGCGGGTGTTTGATATCCTCCAGTTTCTGAATGAAGCTGAGCAGGCACAGAGCGCGCTACGGGGGCGCATGTTCGCTCATTGGTCCAGCGTGACATCGCATCGGGAAGCCCTGATCCGAGAGCACGCCCAAAGCCCGATCGAGGAGACGCTCGGCCTGGCGCTGGTCCGGCGTGGCTGCATGGTTGTTCCACCACGCAATGTCGGGAACGTGCTTGAGTTCGAGCGAGACACGAGGATCCCGGCAGTGCTGCACATACAGCGGCCCTTCGAACAGTACCGTGCGGATTTCTTCGTAACCAAGCCGGGTTCGCGCAGCGGCTTCATCGTTGAGTGTGACGGCCACGACTTCCACGAGAAGACGAAGGAACAGGCCGCGAGAGACAAACAGCGCGACCGCTGGTTCCTGTCACGCGGCTGGCCGACAATGCGGTTCACTGGGAGTGAGATCCACAATCGCGTTGGGCGGTGTGCCGAGGAAGTAATTGCTCAGGTTCGTCACGCGTAGGGTGTCGGCTTTCAGCTGGACACCTCCGGAAACGGCGTGACTTTGCGGAACTTGGATTTCTGACGGCCTGAGAGGACGCTGTTGAGGGTCGTTCACCGGTTTTTCTGCCTCTTTCAGGGTACATTCCCGTCAGGCAGGCCCACTCCGGCTGTCGAGCCATCGCCATCGCTTCATGTTGTAGGCCATGTTGGCCAGTGTGATCGTTGCTTTGGCGCGTGCGATGCCGATGGTGCGTATCACCAGCCTCATCGGTCCTTTCTGATGAGCAAAGGGATGTTCGACACGCGCGCGGACCTTTGATTTCAGCCCGTTCGATTTGCATATGTGATCAGGCATTGGCCGTCCTGGTGGCTTCTTGCGATGGATACGGCTGGTCTTGCCGCGCTTCGCCAGCCAGTCCTCGTTGGCCTTCGATCGGTAGGCTGTGTCCGCCCAGACATCGGAGGCGGTGTTGGTCGGATCGATCAGACCCTCGCGCAGCCGTGCCCCGTCATGGGCTGCCGCATCGGTCGTCAGCCCTCGGCGGATGATCCCGTGGCGGCGGTCGATGCTGATATGCGATTTGTAACCGAATGCCGGGATCGCGAGATCGACTTGGGATGTGCCGTCTTCTTTCGGCTTGGCCTTCGAGAACTTCACAGTCCACCGCGCGTCTGTATCCTTCTGACGCGCCTTTGCGGGCTTCTCCGACCAGATCTCAGCAGCCTTCTCGCCCGCCTTGATCCGTTTCTTTTCTTCATCGGTATTGCGTTGGCGAGGGGCTGCGACCAGCGTGGCATCTACGATCTGCCCGCCCATCGACAGATATCCCGCATCCGAGATCGCACGATCCAGCCGCGCAAAAAGGGCATCCAACGCACCCGCTGCAATCAGCGTCTCGCGAAAATCCCAGAGCGTGTTGGCGTCCGGAACCGCATCGCCCGGGCCGAGGCCGCAGAACCGCATCCAACTCAGCCGGTCGCGCACCATGTACTCGGTCTGGTCGAGGCTCAGCCCGTGCATTGCCTGCAGGACAAGCATCCGGAACTTGAGCACCACATCAAAACCGGGCCGTCCGCCTTTCGACGGATCACGCCGTGCAGTCGCCGTGGCAAGGTCAGGCCGGAACAGCTCGAAATCAACCGTCGCGGCGAGCTTCTCAAGCGGATCGCCCTGCGCCGACAACTCTCGCAACCGGTCCTCGAAATCCCAGAAACTGCGTTGACCGGACATCGGAACCCTCCCCAGAAACTCGGGATCATTGAATCAGATCAAGGCCGATTGCGCCAGTTTCCGGAGGTGCCCAGCTTACCCCTTGATCGGAGTGCGGACACAGCGCACCTTTGCCAACAACGGCTTTCGGATTCAGCATCTGCTCGGATCAGAGGCGTATCGGATTTCATAAGATATGCACCGAGCCTCAAAACGCTTCCGCTTTGTATAGAAAGCGGAAGTGTTCTCGTAGTGCACGCAATTATTTGCGGCCAGCCTGCCTAAACCAAAGCTTTCGTCTCGCAAGTTTTTGGGGCGGCGTATATGCAAACTGGTATAGTGGGCTTTGAATCGATGCTTCCTTTGAGGTTTGGCGCGATGTGGAAAGCTATTTTGGTACTGTTTTTCTTGCTGTTGCATACCGCGGCAAGTGCGGATGATGATCCGGTTGAAGATAGAATTCGCCAATTGCCGGACAAGATAATCGAGGCTTGGCGTAGACGGCATTCTCCATACGATGTTTTTGATCCTGAAGCCCAACCACCTGGCGTTGATCCGTATGCAACCCTTCGGGACGCCATGGAACAGTACGTTGACGACATTGATAGCATGCGGCGCGGACGTCCATCCCGTCATCAACGCAATCGGGATGCTTCCCCTGACCCTGAAACGTTCGATCGTATCGTTGATCGTTGTATGATTTGTGTCGCTAGCCGCGAAGCAACTCGAGATTACCAAGAATTAACAGAAAGTTCGCGAGACGAATTAGAGAATAGCCCAGAGTCGCGGGACGAATTCAGACGCGGATAAAAGGAAACAGCACGAGAGGCCTGGGAACGAGTTGCGCGACGCGAAGGTTACCCTCGCGATTGGGACGGGCGCTTGCCCGTTCTTGACAAAGCACCGAAACCAAATGCAGCTCAGTTAACCTGCATTTCATTCGAAATGGCCGTCCAGGAGGCGAATAAGCTAGCTGCTCAGTCATCAGGATACACCTCTTGTGAGGCAGCGATATTCCTCTACAGAACGAACAATCGAGAACTGCAAAACTGCCTTAAGAACCGCGGAACGACTTTTGCTTGCCCCGAAGATTACATTTGAGGCCTACCTGAGCATATACGTGGTGATCTAATCTCGATCGAACGAAATTGCAGTTTGAAGGCTCCAGTTTGCGAATAGCAAGGCTTCCGCTTTTGGACGTTAGCTTGAGCTTTCGACACCGCCGGCTTCCTCGTCGGAGGACCAACCGCTTGAAAACTCATCTTCGTCTCCGCTGGGCGGCGCTTCGATTAGCCTGCCTAAGTCCTCTTCAGTCAACTGAATAGCAGTTAGGCCTTGCCCAAGTAGTGTAGTCCAAGTCGCTTTGCTATCCTGATATTTGTCGTGTGTTTCCGAAAAGCCTCGCCTCTCATCTGACCACCCATCATAAGCGTTCTTGACTTTATTCCGTCCCAGGGAGCCTTTCGTGTTCTGTTTATAGAGCGCCTGCTGTAAATTCGGTATCGACCTAACTTCGAAGTTGATAGCTGCCTTGTTCTCTGCGTTCTTCGTTCCGTGGAACTGCGGGCTTGTGCCAAGAGCTGCTGTCATCACGGGAACGCGCCTCCCCATCTTTTCGCAGGTAGATTCGATATCTTCTTTAATCTTGAGCAGCGAAGCACCGGTGTCGGCGAAGTCAAAAACTACAATCTTCTCGCAGTCTCCAAGCTTTGAAATCTTTCCCTGCAGGTAAGACAAGAAGGCTTCGGAGGGCGGTACACCTTTCTTAATTCCCGAAACAGTAACAGTGCAAATCGGCTTACCAAGCGACTTAAGTGCCCACTTCACGAGTTTAGGACTTGCGCCAAGAGCTACGTAGCCGGTGTTCGGCGCCGCACTTTCGTCGAGTCGCGCCAACTGATTTGCGGCATCTCTGACCTCTTCAACAAGACCTCCTTGACGCGCAAAGAAAATACGCCAAGCCATGTCGAGCGTCGCGTTAGGAACCACACCGTCGTAGAATAGAGGAGCGAAGTAGCAGATAGCCTTGTTCTCGTGCTTCTTTAGACCAGCAGCAGGAGGTTCGTCGCGAAATATGACCAATCCGGACTCGCTATCGTAAAACAGATGTGCGTCAGGCATCTCGCCTCCCAAAATATCATTGCAAAGAAATCAGAGAAATAGAGTTACACGTTTTGCGGGGGTCGGCAAGCTAAGTGTCACCGCTAACACTGTCCGAAATGCTCGGTTTGTTTGGCTCGATGACGCCCTTGTTGCCAGAGCTCTCTTTGTGACTGCAACAGATGGGCACCACGGGCAGAGTGCGGTCACGGAAAAGCCATGGCCATAGCCTATACCTTGATCGAAACCGCGAAACTCAACGATGTCAATCCGCAGGCCTGGCTGACCTGGGTGCTCGCTCGCATCGCCGATCAAAAGATCACCCGTCTCGACGAGTTGCTACCCTGGCGCTACGCTGCAATAGCAGCGTAGCAGGGATGATCCTCACGCCGCCAGAGCACCTTTATCGGACGCTCACAATAGAAGGCCAATCGCTTCCGCTTTTACTCAGAAGCGGAAGCGCTCACAGATGCCAACCATCTGAAAATCAACACTGATCCAGCAGCCTATTTAGAACACTTCCGCATTGTCTCGCATATCTCTGAAACCGGAAGCGTTTGGGAGCTGGTGCGATAGTCCGGTGCGCATTGGTCTGCAAGTGCCAAGCCAATTCGGAGCAAGAGTTGCCTTTCTATGTGACGCGCTAATCTGGCAGTTTGACTGACGTTCGCCGCACATCGACTGAAATCCCGGATGTGGAGCGGAACAAGCCACGAGCGCACTCGCTCAACGCCCAGCATCCAAGGGAACAAGGTTTCTGCGTTCAGAGTCGCGCTCAGCTCCGTGGCGCGTCAGTTCATCAAACTCGGCGCTCGCCGTTCCCAGAAAATCGGCCCAATTGCCCGAGCCGGAAACCCCACATCGTCTGGGATCTCTACGACCTCTGCATCCTCGTGCCCGATCATGTCGAGCGCTTCCTGGGCGCAGATCGCTCGAACCCAGCCGGAGCCAAGCACCGGATCTCCGATGTCGCGGTAGATGCTGAAGATGAAGTACCTCATGTTGTCAGGATCGGCATGCGTGGTTGAGCGGGAGTTAACGCGGACGGTACGCTTCCAATAGCCAGCTAGCTCAGGGTCGAGATGATTGGGAAGCTGGCGAGTCAGCCCTTCACGATATTAAACTCGCTCGTCATCTTCTCGCTGGTGAGTGACCTGAGGACCTTACAGGCCTACATCGCAACATGTATGGATGGACCATGCTCTCTTGTTACGGCGCCGAATGACGCCCTTGTCGACTGGCGTTTAGATGTGCGGCCTATCTCGGCGTGCCGCCGAAAGGCGAACTCACCCCAAGACGACGATCAAGATTACTAACAGCCGAAGGCGAAAGTCTCTCGTCGAGAGGCGTAACAGAGTACATAAATCGGCCGCCGGTACCCCAAACCCGAATCACCGTAAGGCCACTCGGGTCGGATCCCGTACCATACTTGCACCCATTTTCTTTCGCCCAATTTAAGTACTGCTGGAGCGTTGGGCGCTCCTCAAACGGAAAAGCCATTCTGATCCATTCGGATGGTTACTAAGCTGCCATGGCCATCCTATGACCAGACTCGGACTTTTCAAACGCTTTTGCGGAATCCCACATCTTGTGGAATTCGTCAGGAGCGGCATCGATATGGCCGAATTCTGACCCAGTTTCATTGAGGCCCGCACGGCATTCCAGGCCGAGTAGAACGTCCATGCGACGCTCCACTTCGCCGAACGAGTTTGCTTGCGTGCAGATGTCGTACTCGAGGCACTGTGCCACAAACACATCCCCTTCCTTGATCACAAGGATCCTCAATTCGTCACTCATGTCGTTACTCCGTAGCGCTTCACCTAAGTCGATCGCATTATCTGGTAGACTGTGTCAATTTTTGGAGTCTAACACAGATCAAACCTTGTTGCGTGCTCTCGCCGCAGATCTGCTACTCGACGTCACTCACGTGTCCGGCGAGGTTGCCTCGGCACCGCTGCCGATCTCACCGGGCCCCGGAGCAGTCGCTTAAGCTCGGCCATCCCTTACCGTTGCGGCTAAATGATCCTGCGGCGGGTAACTTTGCGCCCTTGAGGAGAGCAGGAGGGCCCGCATCCAGCAACTGATTGGATGCTGATCACTGTAGCAGGTGTAGCAACAATAGCAGGGGGCGCTTGTGAAAACAGAAGAGTCGCCACCGCCATCACACCGTCGCCGGGGGCCACCAGCACAACGCTTGCGCTGTCGAACTGAGCGATCCGAGACTGAGTTTTGTCAGGCCCTAAAAAGCAGGGCTTCCGTCTGGGTTTTCCCCAGAATGGGGGAGAACCATCAAGCGACGGAGCGGGGAGTTTCCCGAGTCCACAAAAAGGTGCAGCCACAGCCCGAAAATGCTATTGTAATCTTGCTCGCTGATGACGAGCTGGCGCCTCTATCGAACCGGCTTTTGTTTTTGTGTGGGTAAAAGCCGAAAAGTCAATGATATCAGGACCAGTTCCCCGCTGTGACCGATGGACACCAGACGCCCCAAATGCCTGCACCTGACCCGGACGCGATACAGATTGGCGAAGATGGCCGGACCGTCTTTATCTCGTATCGCTGCGGCCCTTCAGGCTTTTGTCCGCTCGGCTCTAATCTTGGATCGAATGAGAAGAGAAACCGCCTGGCGCGGGTGCGGCGGATCTTGCAGAACATTCGAGCGAACAACTGGACCTGTCGCCGGTGTGGTGAGGAGATCGGCTTACACAAGCGGGCGGATGCGCAGTTCTGCAGCTACTCGTGCAAGAAGATGGCGCAGCGGGAGCGGCGGCAGGAACGAGCTCAGTGCAGCCCTTAGTGCACTAATGCAACGCTGCGGTGTGACAGCACCCGCAAGGTTGGAAGTGCGCGCGTGCGAGAGCAGACTTGGGCCCATTGGTGACACAGTGGTGACATGACAGCAGCCGCAATGTACCGCCTCTAGTCCAAGTTGTTGATTTTATTGGTGCCGGCTGAGGGACTCGAACCCCCGACCCACTGATTACAAATCAGTTGCTCTACCAGCTGAGCTAAGCCGGCCCAAAGGCTTGGGCGGCCTCATAGTCGGTCCGGCCCGAGGAGGCAATCGTCTTTTGCTTGCAATGCAGGCTAAACCCGAGCGTGCAATCAGCCGGATCGTCTAGGGTGTGTCTGGTAGATTCAGTCCGACGCCGATCAACGAAGCGCCGTCTCGAACGCCGACAGCTTATCCACGGCATCCGGCGCATCCCAGATCGATGGGTCGGGGACGACGAAATCGGTCCAGGGCGACAGGCGTTGAGCATGCTCCACAGTCACGCCGCCCTCGGCCACGCACGGTGTCTCGATCATCTCGGCCCACCATTGGAACAACTCGTCTCCGGCACGCTCCGCATCGCCAAGCGCACCGGCATCGCCCACCGGTCCCAGACCGACATAGTCCGCACCTGCCTCGGCAAGCACCAGCCCCTGATGCCGCGACGCGCCCGCGGAGGCTCCGACGATCCGGTCCGGGCCGAGTTCCTTGCGGACCTCGCGCACCGGCGTGCGGGCAGCGGCCGAGAGGTGAACTCCGTCCAGCCCCAAGGGTTCGACGAGCCGAAAGTGATCCGTCACGATCAGGGCCACCTCGGCGTCGTGGCACGGTCCGATGGCATGGTTCACCGCCTGCGTCCAGGCATGCTCGTCAGCAGCGCCCAGGTCGATCCGGACGCACGCGATCGCGACGTGCGAGAAGATGTCGGCCAGGCGGGTGGCCATCCCAGCCGGTTCGAAAACCTGAGGGAGCACGAGGTAGAGGCGAGAGTCGGGTAGGTCTGTCATAATCGCCGTACCTGCGCTGACTGCCAGCGATGCGCAAGTGTGAATCGATGCGCGCCTACGACCTCGGCACCGGGCGCCAATCGGGTGGCGCCATCTCGAAGCCTGAAAACTCGAAGCCGGGCGACACGGTGCAGCCGACCAGGGTCCAGACACCCAGGGACGTCGCCGTCTGCCACCAGCCGGACGGTATGATCCGCTGCGGGCGCTGACCCGCGTTCAGTTCCGGTCCCAGGACCATCGCCTCGGCATCATGGCCGTTCGGGGAGACTGTCAGCGACAGCGGCCCGCCCGCATACCAGTGCCAGATCTCTGCGGCATCGACACGGTGCCAATGGCTGACGTCACCCGCTTCGAGCAGGTAATAGATTGCCGTTCCAGATGCGCGTTCGCCGTCTGAAGCCTCGGCCCGCCAAGTCTCGGCGTACCAGCCGCCTTCCGGATGAGGCTGGAGACCGAGCGTTTGGATGATTTGTTTCGCACTTGCCATCGCCGGACACTGCCCGGTTCCGCAACAGGCGTAAAGCGTGGATCGTCAGATCCAGGCGATCGCTGTTCCCAGCACGATCAGGCCCCCGCCTAGAATCTCGCGCGCGCTGAAGGTCTCGCCGAACCAAAGCGCCGACGCAATCGCGATCAGGATGCATTCGGCACCCAGGATCAGGACGTACACCATCGCCAGTCGCTCTGTCTGGAGGGCGCCGATCTCGAGCCAGACGCCCCCGCCGACCATCACCGCGATGATCAGCAGCAGCAAGGTGGGCGAGACCTGACCCCAGAACTTCATTGCGACCATGGCGCCCGCATAGAGAATGGCGGACCCGATGACGAAGACTGTCAGGCTGAGTGCGTTCGCAGTTGCGGGACTTGCGAGATCAGGCGCAGCGGCTTCGGTCATGATCAGCATCCTTCCTGCATTTGCTGAGATGATGATCCGGGACCGTCGGCGAGTCTGTGACATGTGCTACAATCGCAAGGATAGAGCGCAAGAGCGAGTGGCGCACATGCATGATCTGGAACGGTTCGTAACGGCCCAGGCACCGGTCATTGACGCCGTCATGGCCGAACTGAATCAGGCCCAAAAACGAACCCATTGGATGTGGTTCATCTTCCCGCAACTGCGATCGCTCGGCCGCAGCAACCGGGCACGGTATTACGGGATCGCCGATATGACCGAGGCCGAGGCGTATCTGGCGCATCCTGTTCTAGGACCACGTCTCCAAGACTGTACCGCCGCTGCTGTGGCGGGCTACCCCAAAACGGCGCACGACATCTTCGGGTCACCCGACGACCTGAAGTTTCGGTCCTGTTGCACCCTGTTCGTCCACACGGCAGACGCGCCCGAGGTTTTCGGACGCGCCCTTGATCTGTTCTACGGTGCGCCGGATCCGGAGACGCTGCGCCTGCTGGCCGGCACCCCGTGATCAATCCAGCTTGTAGGTTACCGGAACCAAATCATCATCGATGTCTTCGTGGAAGGTGTATGTGTTCGGGGTTGGTGCCCCGCCGTTGCCGGTGGAGTTGCCGCTGCCTGACGCGTCCGCGTAAATGATCTTCTTGACGACTTTTCCGTCGTCGAAGAACGTATGGTCCATCTTTGCATTCAATGGCCCGAACGTCTTGGGACCGCCACCAGCGGCGGCGTCCAAAGCGTCGTCGGACATGGTCTCTGGTTGAGTTGCCTTCTTGGAATCCGTCATTGTCAATTTCCTCAGATTTTCTGTGCACAAAATTGTGTCACGTATCTGTTACGCGGACCCGTGCAGGCCAGATCTGAGGAACGCGCAGAAAAATGCCACTTCTCTCGAAGCGGCATTGCATCCGTATCGTGGAATTTGGGTGATCCAGTTCCGGGCGGGTTCAGTGGCGCCTGGAAGACAGGCTCACGCCTTGCCTTTGTAGATGTCGATCAACTGGTTCAGCATCGCAATCGCTTCGGCGCGCGGGCGCTGGAAGGTGTTGCGGCCAATGATCGACCCGTTGCCACCGCCGTCGCGGATCGCACGGGCATCGTCATAGACCGAGTTCTCGCCCTTCTTGGCCCCGCCCGAGAAGACGATGACGCGGCGGCCATCGAACGCCGACTTGACGCAATCCGCCACGCGGGCCGCCTGGGTCGAGATGTCGATCTTCTCGTCCTCGTAGACCTTCTTAGCCTCTTTCAGCATCAGGTGATCGGTCGACAGTTTGACTTTGATGATGTGCGCACCCAACAGAGCGGCGATGTGCGCGGCATAGGCTGCGACATCGATCGCGGTCTCGCCGTCCTTGGTGACGGCCTCGCCGCGCGGATAGGACCAGATGACCGTGGCGATGCCCAGTGCAGCGGCTTCGCGGCGCATCTCTGAAATCTCCTCGAACATGTCCAGCGCCATGTCCGAGCCGGGATAGACCGTGAACCCGATGGCCGAGCAGCCCAGACGCAGCGCGTCCTCGACGCTGGCGGTGACTGCCTGGTTCTTGCCTGCGGTGCCGGACATCAGCGAGTTGGCCGAGTTGACCTTCAGGATCGTCGGGATCTGCCCGGCGAACGTGTCCGCACCGGCCTCGCGCGGGCCGAGCGGCGCCGCGTAGGCGTTCAGGCCCGCATCGATTGCCAACTGGTAGTGGTAGTGTGGATCGTAGGCATCGGGGTTCGGCGCGAAGGATCGGGCAGGGCCGTGCTCGAAGCCCTGATCGACGGGCAGGATGATCATCTTTCCGGTGCCGCCGAGCTTGCCGTTCATGAGCATGCGGCAGAGGTTGCCTTTCACGCCCGGAGTATCGCCTTCGTAGTTTGCAAGGATTTTCTGAACTGCGCGCGTCGCCTTCATGGGCGGCCTCCTCGAAAAGATTTTCAAACTTGCGGCGCAAATACCCGAGTGGCGGGCGAAGGGTCAAGATGCTGACGCCGGGCTGTGGCAATGAGGCGGTGCTGCAGCGTCCGGTGCTGCCCGGCCTCCTCGGAAATGGTGAGGCGACAGGGGCGTTCATCACTCTAACCTCTTGGTAACCACACTTGGTCTACGCGCTGAATCGAGTGGGCGGTCAGAACAGGGCCGGCGCACCGGAATGGGCAGGCATGTGAACAAACAACAAAACTTCATGTTCGGGTTCGAAGAGGAGTCGAGCCTGGAAGGTCTGCTGGAGCCGCGAACCTCGAAGGTATCGCGCAAGCACACCGCTGGGCACCGCGCCCGCTTGCGCGAACGGTTCCTCACCGCCGGGCAGCAAAGCCTCGCCGATTACGAGATGCTGGAGCTTGTGCTGTTTCGGGCGGTGCCTCAGCGGGATGTCAAACCTTTGGCAAAGCGCCTTCTGGAAGAGTTCAGCGATTTCAATGGCGTGATCTCAGCCCCGGTTTCTCGGTTGGTCACGGTCCCCGGTGTCGGTCCCGCGATCGTGTGCGAGCTGAAGATCGTCGAGGCGGCAGCGCATCGGCTGGCGCGCGCAAAGGTGATGAACAAGGACGCGCTTTCGAGCTGGTCCGCGTTGATGGCCTACTGCAAGACCGCAATGGCGCATCAGGATACGGAACAGTTCCGGATTCTGTTTCTGGATCGCAAGAACGTGCTGATCGCGGATGAACAGCAGGCGCGCGGCACCGTGGATCACGTGCCGGTCTATCCGCGCGAAGTGGTCAAACGATGTCTGGAGCTGAACGCCTCGGCGATCATCCTGGTGCACAATCACCCGTCGGGCGATCCGACGCCCAGCCGTGCGGACATCGAGATGACCCGCCAGATCGAGCAGGCCGCCAAGGCCGTCGGGATTATTGTCCACGACCACGTCATCGTGGGCAAGGAGTACGACACGAGCTTTCGAAGCCAGGGCTTGATTTGAACTGAAGCGAGTCCGCAAACCGAAACGATTCCGCAAACCAAAGCGACTTGGCAAACGGGCTCCATCGGCTGCGCCGCTGGAGACGACATACCCTGACCTTGGCCCGTCCGGGCCTCGGCCAGGAGTTGGCGCTTACGTCAACGGTGCGGTGCACTTGCAGATTAACGCTCTGGACGCGGTGGTCCGATAATCGGGCGCATGACCAGCGGTGTCAGGTACATCGGGAACTGATAGAGAGCGATGTAGAGCGTGATCAGCGGTGCCTCTGGCAGGAATGCGAGGGTCAGTGCTGCGTTGCGATTGCCCCAGACCAGCGATACGGCGCCGCCGGTCTCGGCCCCGGCGATCCTGCGTGTGGCGGCAAAGCTGAGGGCCTGAACCCCGATATTGGCGATGAAGGCGGCAATCAGGCAGGCCAGCGCGAAGCCCGGTCTCTGAGCGATCAGGTCCGTCATGCCGTGGAACAGCGGGAACAGAAACAGCACCAGGATCAGCGATGCCATCCCGTCGAAGGACCGTGCGTGCCGCTCGATCCGTGCCGGTGTCAACAGGATGCGCGCAGCAATCGCACCGACTGTCGCAAGCCCGATCAGCGTCGCCAGGCGGAGGAGCATCTCTCCAGCCTCGACCGGCAGTGCTTCGCCAAGCAAGACCCCGGTGACCAGTGGCATGGACAGTGGCGCAATCAGGGACCCCAATACGGTCAACTCCAGAGCAAACGCGGCGTTCAGACCGAGCATCAGGCAGAACGCGGTCGCAGAGCCGAGGGGCGGCGCCGCAGTGGTGTACACCAGCGCTTCGATTAGCGGTTGAGGCAGCCCGGTCGCCACGCCTATCCCCAAAGCCAGCGCAGGTGTTGCTGCCATCAGGAGTGCGAGCAGGCCCAGATTGCGCAGCAGTCGCCGTGGCACAAGTGCCCTGCGCGCAACCGCGCCCAGATCGATCCGGGTCATCGCCAGCCCGTAGAGCACCGCGACCCAGAACGGCACTGTGCCGTCAAGAAGGGCGCCCGGTCCCGGAATGATCAGCGCCGCGATGACGCCCAGAGCCAGAAACCACCGGGCGCGCGCGCCGATCCAGTCAAGTAGGGGCAAGATCGGTCACGGAGAGGTCAGCGAGGAATAGGCCATCGCACGCAGTTCCTTGCGGTTCGGATAGCTCGAGGATGGGACGAGCTGCGTCATGAAGATCACGACCATATCCAGCACGGGATCGACCCAGAACATGGTCGAGGCCATGCCGCCCCAGCCAAAATCCCCCATGGAGCACGCCGTTTTGGCTAACCCCGGATTGATTGTGACGCTGACGCCGAGGCCAAACCCGACACCGTCGAACGACACTTCCGAGAACACCGGTTGCCCCATCGAGGCGAGATCGCCCGGCAGCGCATTGGTTGCCATCAATTCCGCCGTGCGCGGTGCCACCAGGCGCACATCACCCAGTTGCCCCTTGCCGCGCAGCAACTCGGCGAACTTCAGGTAATCGTCGATGGTCGAGACCAGGCCGCCTCCCCCGGAATGCAAGGCCACATTATCCGCGTGATACGGTGTCTTCGCAGGCGAATCCATCAGCTTCAGCGGATCCTCGTCCGTCTTGACGTAACACGCGGCGAAGCGGTCGAGCTTGGCCTCCGGCACCCCGAATGCGGTGTCGGTCATGCCCAGCGGCCCAAGGATCCGATCGTGGAAAACCTGTGCGAGCGGCTGGCCCGTGATGACCTCGACCACCCGGCCGAGCACATCCGTCGACACACCGTAGTTCCATTGAGCACCCGGATCGCAGCCCAACGGCAGTTCGGCCAACCGCTTGACCGTGTCGTCCAGCGACTTGCGCTTCGATCCGAAGTCGAGCTTGTGCTCGAGCATTGCCTGCGCCAACATGCCTTCATTGAACGAATACGTGAAACCCGAGGTGTGGGTGAGCAGGTGGTGCACCGTCATCCGCGTCTCGGCAGGACGCACCTGATCCAGCGACACCGCGCCGTCGATCAGCACCTGGCAGTCGCGGAACTCTGGCAGGAACTCGTCGACCGGCGTGTCCAGATGGCACAATCCGTCCTCGAACAGCATCAAATAGGCAAGCGACGTGATCGGCTTGGTCATCGAGTAGATGCGGACGATCGTGTCGCGCTCCCAGGGCAGGGCGGCCTCGATGTCGCGCTGGCCCACATGGTCGCAATAGGCGATCTGACCATGCCGCGCGATCAGCGTCTGGGCGCCGGGAAACTTGCCCTGATCGACCCAGCGCTGCATCCACGGTTTGATCCGGGCAAGACGGCCCGGGTCGAAACCCAGGCTTTCGGGCGCTGCGGTCGGGATCATGTCGGGTCTCCGGTTTCTTTGGGCGCGGCGGACCGAAGCCCACGCGAAAGCGATGGAAAGGGCAGGGGTGTGGTGACCGCCGCCCCGGTCTGGTCAGAGGTGCGGTTCGATCACCAGCTTGCCGATCGCCTTGCGGTCGGCGATGTGCCGGATCGCCTTGCCGCCATCCGCGAGCGGGTAGCTGCCGGAGATCACCGGGTTCAACCGTCCGTCCTTGATCCAGCGCATGATGTGGCGCAGGTCGCGCAGGTTGTTCTCCGGCTCACGCCGCGTGTAGTCGCCCCAGAACACGCCCACCAGTTCGCCGTGTTTCAGAAGCGCCAGGTTCAGCGGGATTTTCGGGATCGTCCCGGCGGCGAAACCGACCACCAGCAGCTTGCCGCGCGGTGCGATCGAGCGGAACGCCTGTTCGGTCAACTCCCCGCCAACCGGATCGTAGATCAGGGTCGGCCCTTCAGGGCAAACCTCTTTCAACTGCTTTCGCAGGTCGCCGGTGCCGTAGTTTATGAGATGATCGGCGCCATGCTCTTTGCACACTGCCAGCTTTTCATCGGTCGACGCCGCTGCAATCACCTCGGCGCCCGCCGCATGGGCAAGCTCGACAGCCGCCAGGCCGACGCCCCCTGCAGCCCCCAGCACAAGCACGCGGTCGCGCGCAGTCATCGCACCCCGGTCGAACAGCGCATGATACGACGTGCCGTAAACCAGCCCGACCGCCGCTGCCACCTTCAGATCGGCATCCTCGGGCAGCTTGCCCGCCTTGTCGGCCTTGACGATCGCCTCTTCGGCGAAGGCGCCGCAAGTGTTCGAACCCATCACCCGGTCACCGATCGCGAAACCCGTCACCTCGGACCCAAGGGCCGAGATCGTGCCCGCCATCTCGCCACCCGGCGAAAACGGCAAGGGCGGCTTGAACTGGTATTTGTCCTGGATGATCAGGAAATCCGGAAAGTTCACCCCCGCCGCCGCGACCGTGATGCGGATCTCGTTCGGGCCCGGCTCTGGCGCGTCGATCTCGTCGACCACCAGATCCTCTGGCAGGCAGTGTTCCTTGCAAAGCAGCGCACGCATTCCCGTCTCCTGTCGTGAATTTCAGCCGAGGTTCTGCAGGCCGATGTCGGAGAGTGTGCTAGCGCAAGGCGGACAGGTGCGACAAGCACCGATGATCGCTTTTCAGCCGGTCGCCTGCCGTCAGCAGGGTTTTCCAGTGGTACTGTCCGAGAGAAACCTCACGACGTCCCGAACAACCGGTTCCGAGTTGCGAAACACCCAGGTGAAGGCGGACATGATGCCGTAGTGGCCCATGTCCGGATAGAATTCCGCCGCCACGCATCCGCCACGCGCCATGATCGTCTTCGCGAGATCACTGCTGTGCCCGGCCTCGACGATCCCGTCATCCTGCCCGTGCAGCAACAGCATCTGAGGCTCACCGCCATCGACGAACGTCGTCGCCTTCATCGGGGCATAGTCGTCGAGATTGCCGAACACGTTCTGAAAGGTCTCGGAGCTTGGCGAAAAGCGATACGGCCCCGCCAGCCCGATCACGCCGCTCAGAGCATTTGCGACCCCGGCGTCTGCCAGATAACGCTCATCGGTGCCCAGAAGGGCCGCGATATGAGCACCGGCTGAATGGCCCATCACATAGATCCGTTCGGGATCACCGCCGAGGTTCGCGATATTCTCGCGCACCCAGTCAACCGCCTTTGCCCCGTCCTCGACGAACGCCGGAAACTGCACGTCCGGATATTTCCGGTAATCGGGCACGACCGTCACGAACCCTTCATTGGCCAGCGTGACGCCGACAAAGGGATAGTCTCCGCGATCGCCCCACTGCCACGACCCGCCATAGAAGAAGACGACAACCGGCTTCGGCGCGCCATCGCGAACGGGCGTATAGACATCCAGCATCAGACCCGTCTCGCGATCGAAGACGATGTCCGGCGAGGTTCCGCCTTCGAAGGACAACTTCGCCGAGTTTGCAATCGCGAACAGCGCGGGCATCGCTCCGAAGGCCACACCACCGAGCAAGGTCGCGAAGACGATTCCAATGGTCAGGAATTTCATGTGTGGCTCCGGTTCAGACGTTCGCTGCGGATACGGTTTAAAGACGCTCGCGGATCAGGTCCCGCGTCATCACGGAATTGTCGGCAGGCGCGATCAGCACGAAGGTGGGGCCCTTGTTGCTCCGGGGCGCCAATCCTCCACCTGATGCCCGTTCTCTACCTGATGCCCGTGATCTTGCATCGCGAGTGCGAACCGGCGATGACATCGGCAACAGAATGGGAGGTCAGCATGTCCGACGTTGTTCGCTTTGAGGTCGATGGCGAAGTCGCCGTTCTCACCGTCAATTACCCGCCGGTGAACGCGCTCAGCCACGCTGTGCGCTCGGGCATCATTGACGGCATCAACAAGGCCAACGCGGACGACAGCGTGCGCGCTATTGCGTTGCTTTGCGATGGCCGCACCTTCATTGCGGGCGCGGATATCACAGAATTCGGCAAGCCCCGGAGGGATCCGTCGCTGCGGGATCAGAACGAGGTACAGGAAGACAGCCCCAAGCCGATGGTCGCGGGCATCCATGGCACTGCACTCGGCGGCGGCCTGGAGACAGCACTCGCTTGCCACTACCGCGTCGCGATCCCGTCGGCCCGGGTCGGCCTGCCCGAGGTCAAGCTCGGCATCATCCCGGGCGCAGGGGGGACGCAACGCCTGCCACGCCTTGTCGGGATCGAGAAAGCGATCGAGATGATCTGCTCCGGCGACCCGATCCCGGCTGCGAAGGCCGCGGAACTTGGTGTGATCGACAAAGTTATCGACGGCGATCTGCGCGAAGGCACCATCGCCTTCGCCCGCGACCTGCTTTCGACGAATGCTGAACTCGTCAAGGTCCGCGACCGAAACGATCTGCTTGACACCGACCCAGAGGTCTTCGCCACCGCCCGTGCTTTCTGGGCGAAGAAGAAGCGCGGTTTCGAAGCTCCACAATTCTGCATCGACGCGATCGAGGCTGCTGCGACCAAACCGTTCGACGAAGGCATGCGCATCGAACGCGAACTGATCGAGCATGCCATGGCCTCGGCTCAGTCGAAGGCTCAGCGCCACTTCTTCTTCGCCGAACGCCAGGCCAACAAGATCCCGGACGTGCCCAAGGACACGCCGACCCGCCCGATCGAGAAGGCAGCCATTCTGGGTGCCGGAACCATGGGCGGCGGCATTGCGATGAACTTCGCGAATGCGGGCATCCCGACGGTTCTGGTCGAGCAGAACCAGGACGCGCTCGACCGGGGCCTCGGCATCATCCGCAAGAACTATGAGAGCACGGCGAAGAAGGGCCGGATCAGTGCCCAGGACGTCGAGACGCGCATGGCCTGCCTCTCCGGGTCGCTCGATTTCGATGCAGCGGTCTCGGACGTCGATATCGTGATCGAGGCCGTCTTCGAGAACATGGCCCTGAAGAAGGAGATCTTCGCCAAGCTGGATGCTGCGTGCAAGCCAGGCGCGATCCTTGCCACGAACACCTCGACGCTTGACATCGATGAGATCGCAGCCGTCACCGCGCGCCCGCAGGACGTGATCGGCCTGCACTTCTTCTCGCCCGCCAACGTCATGCGCCTGCTCGAAGAAGTCCGCGGCAAGGAAACAGCCCATGACGTGATCGCCACCTGCATGGGACTGGCCAAGCGCATCGGCAAGGTCCCGGTCATGGTCGGCGTCTGCCACGGCTTCGTCGGCAACCGGATGCTGCACGCCTATTCGGGGCAGGCGACGGCCCTGTTGTACGAGGGCTGTCAGCCCCAGGATGTCGATGCGGCACTTTACGATTTCGGCCTTGCCATGGGTCCCTTTGCCATGGGCGATCTCGCGGGGCTCGATGTCGGGTGGCGCATCCGGCAGGAAACCGGCAAGAAGTCGCCGATCGCCGACCGGCTGTGCGAGATGGGCCGTTTTGGCCAGAAAACGGGCGGGGGATATTACGACTACAAGGACGGGTCGCGTACGCCGATCCCCAATGCCGAGGTCGCGGCGATTGTCCAGGAAGAAGGCGTCCGCAAGCACAACCAACGCCGCGAGATCGGCGCGGATGAGATCATCGACCGCACCATGCTCGCATTGGTCAACGAGGGTGCGAAGATCCTCGAGGAAGGCATCGCCATGCGCGCCTCGGACATCGACGTGGTCTATGTCTACGGCTATGGCTATCCTGTGTATCGTGGCGGGCCGATGTGCTGGGCAGACGAGGTCGGCCTGCCCAAAGTGCTAGACCAGATCAAGGCGTTCCATGCCGCGGGCCATGGCGATGATATCTGGTCACCGGCGCCGCTGATCGAACGGCTCGTCGCGGATGGCAAATCGTTTCAGGACTACGACAAAGGGTGAGCATCGCGGCATCGGGTGAGCACCTCTTCACGGTGCGCGTCGTCGCCCTCTTACGAAGTACGCCCGCGGACGCTCTCCCAGGTCTTGCGATTGACGGGACGCCTCGCGGAAGGTGTCCTAGGGATCGCGCACGCAATCCCTCAGATCACCGAGCGTCGCCCAACACGGAAGCCCGCACTCAGAGTTCTGCCCGCACCACTTGCGCCGCTATGGTCGGCGCCCTCCTAGACGCATGCTCAGTGCAGCAAGCCCGCGCGCGCCCTATCCATAAGCGGCGCCGCGCGGCGCGCCAGTTGTCCTGATCTCGAAGACGTCGTTCATCCTGATCAGTGACAGCACCTTCAGCACGAAGGCCTGGGGGTTCAGCAGGACCACGCGGCCGTCCTCGCCGATCTTCTTTCGCAGACTGACAAGGGCACCGATGCCCGACGAGTCGACAAACGTCACCTCCGACACGTCGATCACAAGCTCCTTCGCACCTGCCGTGATCAGCGATTTGCCCTCACTGGCAATTGACGCGCAGTTCTCGACATTCAGCTTGGGGCTCGAAATCCGCAGGTTCGCACTGCGGTGCTGGGTTCGGTTCTGTGAAATCATGTTACGTTCCTGATCAAGCGGCTTGGGCTTCGGTCATGGCGCTTGGCAGAGATGCGCCTTGTTGCCCGCGCTCTCCCCGACCAATCGACACCTGCGCATCGAAGTAGCCGACAAGTTCCTCGAGCGTTGCAATCTGATCTCTGAGCGACGTCGCCGCCTCCGAGATGCGGGACACCTCGTCCGACGTGCTGCGCGCCGATCCATCCAGAGCACGGATCGCGCTGTTGATCTGCTGCGCACCGATCGATTGTTCGTTGGCAGCGGTCGAGATGTCTTTCACCAGCACCGCAGTGCGATCGATCCCGCCCACCAGGGTATCGAGCGAATTGTTCGCGCGTTGGGACAGCTCCATCGTCCGCGAGGAAAGCTCGCCGATATCGCTCGCCGCCGTTGCCGACCGCTCGGCCAGTTTGCGCACCTCCGAGGCGACGACCGCGAAACCGCGCCCGTGCTCGCCAGCCCGCGCTGCTTCCACGGCGGCATTCAGCGCGAGCAGATCCGTCTGGCGCGCGATCTCCCGAATGACGCTGATCCGCTCGGCGATCGTCCGCATGGCGTCGAGCGCGCTCTGCACGGCCTCGAACGACTGGCGGGCATTCTCGGCGGCCTCCGCGGCGAATGTATCCGTCTGAGAGGCGTTTTCCGTGGAATGCCGGATGTTTGCGGCCATCTCCTCGACTGCCGCGGCGGCCGAGCTTGCGGCGTCGGCCTGCTTCTGGACATTGTCTTCGATGCCTTGCGCGCTGGCGGTCAGCGAGTCCGCGTGGCTCGACACTGTCCCGCTGATCGCAGCGGTCTCCGAGATCACCTCGCGCAGCTTCTCGGCCATGATCTGGATCGCGATGGAAAGCTGATCGTCGTGATTGCGCACGTCCACGCTCGCACGCAGATCGCCATTCGCGATGCGGTCTATCTGACGCGCACTCTCGCGCAGGGATCGTCCCATGTCCCGCATCGCCACCTCGGCCTGGACGATCTCGCTCCGGCTCCCGCTTGCAAGCGCCTTCGCCTCTCCATCATCTTCCGAGATGTCGCCCGATGCATAGCGGCGAATGTTGTGGGTCATCCTTTTGACCGACCCGCCGATCGATCGCCCGATCACCAAGGCGCAGACCACGGCGATCGCGATCCCGACCGCTGCGACCAACGGCACCAGCGTGAGTTCGAGGTCGATCTCCGCCTGCGCCTCCGGACCGATCCGGTTCTGCTCGGCAATTATGCCCTCGGCCATCGCGCCGAAACGACCAGCCATTTCGGGACCGATCGTGTCCAGCTCTGACTTACGGATTTCGTTTCTCTTCGCGATCACGCCCGAGACATCTTCGATGATCTGTCGATACGCGATCAGGTCCGCGTCGATCTGGGTCGCAAGTTCCCTGCGGCGCGGATTCTGCAACTCGAGCGCCAGTGTCTCGATCTCCACCGTAGCCTGATCCAGCCGCGCATAGGCCTCGTCCAGCGCGTCTTCACTGTTGTTCAGAAGAAACCGCTCGGCATGAACCCGTGCGAGCAGCAGTTGCTGTTGCGTGCGTCCACCGAAATACGCCGCCGTCAGATCATTGTCCGCATGGGCGGTGGTCATGATCTCGGCGATCTTCTCGCTTGTAGCGGTTCCAAGCGCGGTCAACGCATCGACCAGAACGGTGCGTTCCTGTTGTAGAACACTCATGCGATCGAAGGCATCGCGATAGTTGGCGGCCTTGCCCTTCAACTCTTCGAACTCGGCCAGACGTGCCGGGTTTCCCGATAACAGCTCCAGATGCCGCTGCTCGTCGATGATCTTCGAGACATTGTCATGCACCGCGGCGGCTGCCTGCTCCGACGGCGCGATGCGAAAGCGAAACGCGCCCATCCGCGCTTCGTACATCGCTTCGACTTCCTCCGAGATCAGCGCGGTCTGGCGCGCTTCGGCCCGGTACTGCTTGAAGACCTCGGCGATCCGATCAATCGCGACATAGGCCATGCCCGACACGGCCAGCAAACAGACAAGGCTGAGCGTGAAGCCGAGATTGACGCGAAAGGCAATCGGCAAGTTCTTCATCGAAACCGTCCATCCTGATTCTGGTGACGTTCAGGACGTGTCGCATCGAAACCTTACTGTTTTACTGGTGAACGCTGCTGCGCGAGCACATGCGCGCGCATTCTCAGACAGTCCGGATCCGTGTTTCAGCAGTAGTTTGCTAGGCGGGCGGGATGCTCCACGCGGTGGTAAGACGCACCGACCCTTGCAACGGAAGCGGCTGCGCGCCTACCGGATCACATGAACCGAACAGGTTGCGTGGCGCACGACCCGGGCCGCGGTCGAGCCCAGGAAGTAATCCGCCAGCTCTGGCCGGTGCGAGGCGATGACGATGCAGTCGATCCCGTGCTTTTCTGCATAGTCGACAATCGTCACACCCGGATGGCCGGGAACGACGACCGGCTTTGCGGCCGTGCCCGAGGTCTTCGCCAGCAGGCGCAGGCTGGTCTCGGCTTCCTTGCGGGCATTCTGAAAAATGCTGTCCGGGATCTCGACACGGGCATAGGCCGGGATATCCTCGATCACGTGAAACAGAAAGATCTCGGCACCCGCGTCGGACAGCAGCGATGCGACCCGAAGCGCGTCTTCGCCGCGATGCCCGTGCTCCAGTGCGACCGGAATCAGAAGTCTTTTGTACATGTTTGAGTCTCCCCATTTGGGGTCTATCATGCAGCCGTGGTGACGCCCGCGCATTGATACGGATCAACCGCGCAGGACGGCGGAATTTCCGGTTAATGGAGAATTACGTGAAGTTCCTCACCGGAAGAATCATGGCCATTGGTCTCTGATTACCCACCTTGGTATCAGCCGTGCGGCTGGCCCGGATGCGGGCTTGCTTCGACGCAGCACTCCTCGGTCAGGAAGGCAATCAGACCATCCATGGCCGGGTAGTTGGCCGTGCAATGGTGCGTCGTTCCTTCCTTGCGGCGCACGATCAACCCGGCGAGTTCGAGATGCTTGAGGTGATGCGACAGGGTCGAGGCTGCCATGCCGGTCGCTTGCTGGATCTGACCAACCGGTTTGCCCTCCGTGCCTGCCCGGACCAGAAGACGGTAGATCTCGAGTCGGTTCGGATTACCCAGCGCCTCAAGACCTGCGGCTGCTTCGTCAAGTTTTAACATTATCTTGTGCATCTCCCCAAGATAGCGGCTTGTCAATGTGGATAAGTTCTGGCACGGTTTTGACATCTGAAACATGCAGAAAGGAGGTGATCCAGTGTCAAGTGAGAAACTGGAGATAGCGGTCGGGACAAATCGGGGAGTAGCCGCTTAAGAGCAGCCTCTTTTCCGGTTGGCTACGATCTGGCGCAGCGAGCAGTGTCTCAAAAGAAAAGCGCCTAACCGGCTGACTGTCTCAAACTCACGCAGGGTCACCTTCGGGTGGCCCTGTTTGTTTTTAATGAAAGATTTCAAGCGGTTACAATTCGTCCAACCGCTTGCCAAGCTCGCGTTCCAGAATTTCCAGTGCCGTCACGCCGGGGTGCTGTTCGCCAAAGCGCAGGTCGAACTCTGCTGCATCCTCGAGCAATTTGCGGCGTCGATCGGAAATCTCCTGTGCACTGGCGTCGCGCCGGCCGCTCGCATCCAGTCCATAGAGCGAGAAGATCCCGCCGACGGATTCTGCCTGTGCCAGAGGGCCCCCAAGTCGATGCGCCGAGACGAGCCGGGACAGCGCCCGGGTCTGCGGCGACGACGCGGCATTGCTGATGGCAAACAGCGACAAGGCGAAGGCCACGGCGACAAGGATGAATGTGAGCACGATCCCCATCGCAGCTACTGGGCGAGGCAGGCAAACACATATGAATGCACTCGGTCCAGCAACCCGTCCGCTGCCAGGTAATCCCTTGTACAGTCTCGTTTTTTGAGTACGGCAGCATCGTATGGGGCAGCGCTGAACGAGAACTCCTGAAAGCCCATCTCGACCTCTCCTGCCTCGACGTAAACCATGCCGGTCACTCCGAAGATCGGCTCCTCGCCATACTGTGCCGTCAGGCGGGCCGTCTGTGGGATATCGATCCGCGCGCTCGTGATGATCAGTTCCGGCGTCGGTCCGGTCGCACCATCGGGATAGACCACAGGCGTGCCCAGCACGCGCAGACCATCGTCTAGAATGCCGACGACCGGAGAGCCTTGATCAAGACACGCGCGATCGGGAAAATCGTACTCGACCGGCGCGAGCCAGAAATCCAGATAGACAAAGCTGTCGGCGTTCTCGCGCAGGAAGTCGAAGAACGCGGTCCGCTGCATGTAATCGGGCCTGTCATCGGAGGGACAGACCCACACGCCGCCGGTCACATGCGGCGCAACACGGTCGGCGATCACCACCTCATAGGCGGCGAACAGTGCCAGAACCACGCCGGTCACCTCGGTCACGCGGCCGATAAATCCCTTCAGCCGCGTGTAGGCTGCAATCAGCATGCTACTCCATCACGGGGATCGAGAAGTCCGAGCCTTCCTTGATGCCCGATGGCCAGCGTGCCGTGACGGTCTTGGTCCGCGTGTAGAAGCGGAACGCGTCCGGGCCGTGCTGGTTCAGATCGCCGAAGACCGATTTCTTCCAGCCGCCAAAGGTGTGATAGGCCAACGGCACCGGGATCGGCACATTCACGCCGACCATCCCGATGTTCACGCGATTCAGGAAATCGCGTGCGGTGTCGCCATCGCGGGTGAAGATCGCGGTGCCATTGCCGTATTCGTGGTCCATCGCAAGGCCCAGCGCCTCTTCGTAGGACGACGCGCGCACCGTGGACAGGACCGGCCCGAAAATCTCGGTCTTGTAGATGTCCATGTCCTTGGTGACGTTGTCGAACAGGCAACCGCCGATGAAGTTGCCGTTCTCATAGCCCTGCATCGAAAAATTGCGGCCATCGACGACGAGGTTCGCGCCTTCCTCCACGCCGCGATCGACCAAGCCTTTCACGCGGGTATAGGCCTCGCGGGTGACCAGCGGGCCGAAATCCACGTCGTCGCCTGCCGTGTAAGGGCCGATCTTCAGGCTCTCGACACGCGGTGCGAGCTTCGAGATCAGCTTGTCCGCTGCCTCCTCGCCGACCGGCACCGCGACCGAAACTGCCATGCAGCGCTCGCCTGCGGCACCGTAACCAGACCCGATCAGCGCATCGACCGCCTGATCCATGTCGGCATCGGGCATAACGATCATGTGGTTCTTCGCACCGCCGAAGCACTGCACACGCTTGCCGTTCGAACAGCCGCGGCCATAGACATACTGGGCGATCGGGGTCGAGCCGACAAAACCTACGGCGCCGATGTCCTCGTCGTCCAGGATCGCGTCGACGGCCTCCTTGTCGCCGTTCACAACATTCAGAATTCCGGGAGGCGCACCTGCCTCCAGCATCAGTTCGGCCAGCATCAGCGGCACAGACGGATCGCGCTCGGACGGTTTCAGAATGAATGCGTTGCCGCAGACCAGGGCCGGGCAGAACTTCCACATCGGGATCATGGCCGGGAAGTTGAACGGCGTGATCCCCGCGGCGATGCCCACGGGCTGGCGCAGAGAAAACATGTCGATGCCCGGGCCGGCGCCATCGGTATACTCGCCTTTCAACAGGTGCGGCGCGCCGATGCAGAACTCGGCCACTTCCAGGCCGCGCTGTACGTCACCCTTGGCGTCGGGGATCGTCTTGCCATGCTCGCGGCTCAGCGCCTCGGCCAGCTTGTCCATGTCCCGGTGCAACAGCGAGACGAACTTCATCATCGCACGGGCGCGCCGCTGCGGGTTCTGTGCGGCCCAGGCCGGTTGCGCCGCCTTGGCATTCTCGACCGCTGCACGCATCTCGGCCGCCGACGCGAGCGGGCACTTCGCCTGAACCTCGCCCGTCGCAGGATTGAAGACGTCGGAGAAGCGCCCGGACGTCCCCTTCACATGTTCGCCGCCGATAAAGTGCGTCAGTTCCTGTGTCATGGTCTCCGTCCCTTTTTCCGTCCCGGTTTGAGCGCTTGGTTCACCACTTTCGCGGGCGGGTCAAGGGGCGCGGGACCCAGATCAGGCGACGGCGGTTGTCGCGTAGTCGGCGACTGTCAGGCCAAGACCGTGGCATTCGTTGTAGACCGTATCCTGCGCCTTGCGGAATGCCTCGGTCACATCGGCCGAATTGTCATAGAAGGCGATATAGCGCTCGCGCACCGCGACAACGCCGTTGAACCCCTTGGCCTTCTTGGCCGAGAGCGATCGTGTCAGCGATGACTTCGCATCTTCGACATATGTGTCGACGTTCGCCTTCGTGACCGGGGCGCTGTCGTTCAAGATCTTCTGGATCGTCCGCTTGTGCACATTGTCGACGATCTTGTCGGCGCCCGTATTGACCGAGGCGGGCAGGGGCCGCGTGCCCCGGCAAGACGCCTTGAGTTGCTCATAAAGCGAGAATGCCACCGGGTCCGTCGCCTCGGTCGCAAGTTCGGCAAAGGTTTCGCGGTTCTTCGGACTAATCCCGAGATTGTTGAAATGCGCCGCATCGATCCGCGCGAAGTCCGTCGCATAACAGTCCAGAATGTCGACGTCCTTCTTCTTCAGCTTGAAGTGATTGTAGACGTCATCCTTGTCGGACCGGTCGCCATCGCCGTACTGGTCGGTCGCGTTCAGATCGACACCGTCGAAATACGTAAAGCTCTGGCCGTGTTCGGCGTTCAAGCGGTCGATAAGCGCCTTCATAGCGAATGCGTACCAGAAGAAGAAGTGCAGCCGCTCGGTTGCATGGGTGTAGAGCACATCGCGAAGCTGGCCCGAGCGGACCCCTTCTGTTGCGCCATAGGATGTCTTGAAGCGTTGGTTCGCCATACCTGTCTCCGAAAATCTCTGGGAAATATGGGCTCAGTTTAATCCATCAGGCGTGATTCCCGGAAAGGATTATCCATCAGTCCCGGCAGGTTCAGTCTGACGCGCCCAACCGGCTAGCGATCAACGGAACAGACCCTTCAACAGCGATCTGACAACGGTCCGGCCAAGCTGCGACCCGGCCGAACGCATGGCAGACTTCGCCGCTGCCTCGAAGATGCCCTGCCGTCCCGACGACTTCCGCACCCGCTTTGACGGCTTTGCCAGATTGTAGCGCTTGCCGCGGCTGTATTTGCCGCCGAACGAGCGTGCACTGCCCAGCTCTTCGGCGTCGACTTCTTCGTCCTGCTCGACCTTGCGCGCTGCGCGCGCCGCCAGGATCTCGTAGGCACTCTTGCGATCGGCCTCGGTATCATAGAGCCCGGCCACCGGAGACTGCGCGATCGCCTGGGCGCGGGCCATGGCATCGCATGGCCCCAACCGCGACGAAGGCGGCCGGACCAACGTGCGCTGAACGATTGAAGGCACGCCTTTCTTCTCGAGCGTCGAGACCAGCGCTTCGCCGACGCCGACCTCCAGGATCGCCTTGGCGGTATCGAAGTCCGGGTTCTCGCGGAACGTCTCGGCCGCCGCTTTTAATGCCTTGCGGTCCTTTGGCGTGAAGGCCCGCAACGCATGCTGCACCCGGTTGCCCAACTGGCCCAGGATATCCTCGGGAATGTCCGCCGGGTTCTGGCTGATGAAATAGACGCCGACGCCCTTGGAGCGGATCAGCCGGGCGACCTGCTCGACCTTGTCGACCAGCGCTTTCGGCGCGTCATCGAACAGCAGGTGCGCCTCGTCAAAGAAGAAGACGAACTTCGGCTTGTCCGGATCGCCAACCTCGGGCAACTGCTCGAATAGCTCCGACAAAAGCCACAGCAGGAACGTCGCGTAAAGCCGTGGGGACTGCATCAGTCTGTCGGCGGCAAGGATATTGATTCGCCCCTGACCGCCCTGAGTCGTGGCAATCATGTCGGACAATTCCAGCGCAGGTTCGCCAAAAAACTGATCCGCGCCCTGATTCTCGAGCACCAGAAGACGGCGTTGAATCGCGCCGACCGAGGCCGTCGAGATGTTGCCATAAGCCAGCGACAGTTCTTTCGATCGCTCGCCAATATTGATCAGCATTGCGCGCAGATCCTTCAGGTCGAGCAGTGCCAAACCTTCTTCTGCAGCGACACGGAACACGATGTTCAGAACACCTTCCTGCGTGTCGTTCAATTGCAGCAGACGCGACAGCAGCAGGGGGCCCATTTCGATCACTGTGGTTCGCACAGGATGTCCTTGCTGGCCGAACATATCCCAGAACACGACCGGAAAATCTTCGTAATCATAATCACTTAGGCCAATTGTTTCGGCGCGGCCGATCAGCTTGTCGTGCAGTTTGTGCTGTGGAGAGCCCGCCTGCGCCAAGCCCGAGAGATCGCCTTTGACATCGGACAGAAACACCGGGACGCCGGCCTTGGAATATCCCTCGGCCAGGATCTGCAACGTCACGGTTTTGCCGGTTCCCGTCGCACCCGCGATCAATCCATGTCGGTTTCCGTACTTCAATCGTAGTGTCTGTGGACTCGTATAATCGTCGCCGCCACCTCCGATAAAAATCGACTTTGAACCGCTCATTGAATTGCCCTCGTTTTTGCCGGATTGCCCCGGATTAATCATTGGATACTTATTGTTAACCATTGGATGCGATCTTGGAAATGCGAAGGGAGACCTTCGCACTCCTCCCTGTCGAACTGGCCGCGTCTCGGACGCGGCCTTTTTTTTCGTTCACGGATGACCGACTCCGGGAAATTTTCCGTTGACGCGACGAACGCGACGGGTAGTCTGCCCAAACGAATTGGTCATCCAGTTCGACAGGGACAATCAAGAAGCAAAGCTTCACGCGGGGGTGCTTAACGGCGCCCCTGCTTCGTTTTGGGCAGCCCGTACGATGCGCCCGCGAGTTGACTTGATTTTGATGGGAGCAGTTGGCATCACCGGGCGCAACGATGGTACTCTCTTGATACCGTTCCCAGATACAGGACCGCTCTCGTGATCGCATCTCTCCGACGCTCTGTCGCGCTCGCTTTCTTCGCCGCTACGCTGGCCCCGTTGGCCGCGTTCGCCCAGCAGCAACCCAAGGAAGTCAAACAAGCGACCCACGGTGATTGGGAAATCATCTGCGTCGAGGGCACTGATATCTGCCGGATGGAGCAATACGGCAAGGCAAACGACGCGCAACGCGCACTTCTCGTGCGGCTCCAGCGCGTCTCCGGCGTCGCAACCAATGAAGGCGGACAGGTGCCAGCGCTGATCTCGATGTTGTCGCCGCTCGGCGTTTTGCTGCCCTACAGTCTGCGCGTGCAGATCGACAGCGGTGCGCAGAAACGTCTGCCGTTCGAACGCTGCCTGCCGCAGGGTTGCCTTGCCGCTGGTCCGATGACCGATGAGACGGTGGGCGAGCTCAAGCGCGGCAACAACATGTCGGTCGAGTTCGTGTTCGAGCGTAAGGAAACAGCACAAGTCTCACTGCGCGGCTTCACCAAGGCTTACAACTCGCTGAAGCCGATCCCGGCGAAGCAATCCCGCTAAGAAGGGGTTGCGATCCCGCGTCAGGCGCCGTCCCAGCGGCGCATCGCCAGCACGGCATTCAAACCGCCAAAAGCGAACGAATTCGAGAGTGCAGCGCGCGTGTCCGCCTCGCGGGCTGTGTTCGGGACAACATCAAGCCTGATGTCGGGGTCGTCTTCTTCGTGATTGACCGTCGGCGGAACGATGCCCTCGCGCAGCGCCATCACCGTTGCGACGGCTTCCAACGCGCCGGCAGCACCAATTGCATGACCGTGCATGGACTTGGTTGACGAGACCAGGATGTTCTCGGCGTGGCCGCCCAGAACCTCGTGGATCACTGCGGCCTCGACCCGATCATTCATGGCGGTCGCTGTGCCGTGCGCATTGATGTAGCCGATCTCGTCCGGGTTCATCGCGCCATCGTTCAGCGCACCGCGCACTGCCCGAGCGGCTCCAGCCTGCGAAGGTTGGACGATATCGCCCGCATCCGCCGTCATTCCGAAACCTGCGATCTCCGCCAGAATATCGGCGCCGCGCGCCTTCGCGTGCTCCAGGTCTTCCAGAATGAGCACGGCAGACCCCTCACCCAGCACCATTCCGTTGCGGGTCTTCGAGAACGGGCGACATGCCTCCTTCGACATCACCCGAAGACCTTCCCAGGCCTTTATCCCGCCAAAACACAGGATCGCCTCGGCACCGCCCGTGACGGCGGCATCCACCGCTCCGGATCGCACCAGATGGAACGCCTGGCCAATCGCATGATTGCCCGACGAGCAGGCGGTCGAGACGACATACGCCGGGCCCATCAAGCCATGCTTCATCGAAATCTGGCTGACCGGCGCGTTGTTCATCAGGCGCGGCACGATGAACGGATGCACCCGGTTCTTCATCTCGTGATAGACGATGTAGTAGTTCTGATCCTGCGTTGTCAGTCCGCCCATGGCCGAGCCGAGGATTGTCGCCACGCGCGGCGCCGTCGCCTCATCGACCTCCAGTCCGGATTGATCAAAGGCCTCGGCAGCGGCGACCAGGGCCATCTGGCTGACCCGGTCGAGAAGCGCCATCTGTGAGCGGTCGAAGTGATCCTCACCTTCGAACTGAGCGGCCTCGCCGGCGATCTTCACCATCAGACGCTCAGGGTCGAAGCGCGTGATCGGTTTTATCCCGCATCGCCCCTCGCGCAGACCTTCGCTGTGTGCGGCATACCCCGTGCCCAGCGCCGAGACGACGCCCATGCCGGTGACAACGACACGGCGTGCAGCCGTCACGCCGGATCCTTCTCTTCGATCAGCTTCGCCACGGCATCCGTCACGGCCTTCACCGTGGTCAGTTCGAAATCGGATTCCGACGGGTCGTTCGCATTGTAGGGGATCGAGATGTCGAAGCTCTCCTCGATCCCGAACACAACCTCAACCTGAGCCAGCGAGTCCAGGCCAAGATCCTCCAGCGACGTGTCGGGCTTGATCTCTCCCTCATCGACCATTGCCTGTTCGGCGATGATGCGGATGATCTCGTCTCCGACACTTTTTGTCATTGTGATCCCCCGATCGGTCCTGCCCGGCGCTTCCTACCATAAGATCGCATCGCGAACAGTCCCACTTACAGGCCGAGTTTCTTGCGAATCTGGGACAGTTGTTCGAGCGCGTTTGGCAGTCGTTTCAGCGCCACGATCTGTTTCGCAGCCTGATTTCGCGGCTGCGCGGGGATGCCAAGGTAGACCTGGTTGGGCGGCAGGTTGCGCGCGACCATGGTGCCGGCGGCGCAAACGACGTCCGACCCGACGGTGACGTGGTCGGCGACGCCCGCCTTGCCACCCATGACCACACGGTCGCCAATCGTCGTTGACCCCGCGATGCCGGTCTGCGCGCACAGAAGACAGGTCTGGCCGACCGTCACGTTGTGGCCAATCTGGACCTGGTTATCGATTTTCGTTCCGGAGCCGATCCGTGTCGGCGTGATTGTGCCGCGATCGATCGTCGTTGCCGCGCCAATCTCGACATCATCGCCAATCTCGACGGCGGCGAGCGAGTGAATGCGCAGGAAGCCCGAGGCGCGTGCGCCGTCGATCCGGCCCGTCTCTTTTGCTGCTTCGACCGAGCCGCGTTCTGGCGGTTCGAACGAGAACCCGTCCGCACCGATCACGGCGTTGGGCTGGGCAATAAAGTCCGTGCCGATGACGCAGCGCGCACCGATCCGCACACCCGGGTGGAGCAAGGCACGGTCCCCGATGACGGCATCACGTCCGATCGTGCAGTTCGAAGCGATCCTGGATCCGGCGCCGATCTGGGCACCGTCGGCTATCACCGTGAATGGACCGATCCAGACATCTGGGCCAAGCTCGGCCGAAGGCGCCACGCAAGCCGTCGGGTGCACGCCTTCTTGCATGTCCACTGGCGCTTGAAAGTGTGCGGTCACCCCGGCAAGAGCCACGCGCGGCCGGGGCGCGAGCAGTGCAGCCTGAAGTCCCAACGCCGACCAGTCCGCGTCCTGCCAAACCACAGCAGCGCGGGCCTTTGATGTCGAGAGGGCGTCTGCCATGCGGTCGTCCATGGCCAGCGCAAGGCTGTCGGGACCGGCCAGAGCGGGCTCCGACGGCGCGCTCACGGTGATCGATCCATCGCCCACCAGCGACAGTCCGGTGGCCTCGGCAATCTCCGCAAGGGTGTAGGTCATGTTGTCTGTCAGCCCGATAGGGAAAAGCCGCGCCCTTCTAACGACGGCGCGGCTTCAAAGGCAAGCGCCGATCACGGCGCCTCAGACTGGCAGCGTTTCAGCGGAAGATCGTGACCCCGGACCGCGTAAGCGCATCGGCGATCTTACGGTCGCGGCCGTAGATGTCGCCCCGGAACTGCTCGACGCCGTTCTCGTCGATCCAGGCCGAGCGGTAGGTGATGTGCACCGGCAGCGGATCGTCCAGGTTTACCCGGCGTTCGCGTCCGCGCTGCAAGAGCGATTGGAAATACCCAGCGGGATCTTCCTGCTGCGCGGCCAGCAGATACGCCGCGAATTCATGCGGTCTCTCGACCCGGACACAGCCGTGGCTATAGGCTCGCACATCACGCCGGAACAAGCGCTTGGACGGCGTGTCGTGCAGATAGATCGCGAACCGGTTCGGGAACATGAACTTGACCGTCCCCAGCGCGTTGCCCCGTCCCGGTCTCTGGATGATTCTCCCGTTGACCATGCGCATACCGCGCTTCGCGAGATAGTCGGGGTCATGCTCCAGCTTGGGCAGGATCTCTTCCCGCGCAATCGACGTTGGGACGTACCAGCTTGGGTTCACCACCATGTGGTCCATTTCGTCGCTGAATTCCGGCGTGCGGTGCTTCTTCGCCTTGCCGATCACAACGCGCTGCGAAAACTCCGAGCGTCCCTTGTTCATGACATCCATCGTGAAGCCCGCCAGGTTCACCAGGATATGCTTCGAGCCGAGATCACGGTTCATCCACCGCATCCGCTCCAGGTTCACAGCGATCTGTTCGGCCCGCGTGCCGGGAGAGACGTTGATCTGGCGCAGCGTGGCCGGACCGATGACACCGTCCAGGTTGAGGCCGTGCCGAGACTGAAAGCTCTGCAGCGCCTCGACCATCCGATCGTCGAACAGCGTCGGGTCATACGCAAGAACAGGCGCGTCTGTCTGGATGTCCGCCGTTGCCACCTGCGTGCCGTCAGCGGCTTTTGCGGCAGCCGTAGGGGTGTCGTAGACATTCGGATCCAGGTCGCCCATGGCGGTCAGACGGGCACGCACTTGCGCGACCCGCTGGCTGCGCTCGCCCGGACGCATCGTGCGTCCCTTGCCAACCGTCTCGCCCCACATGTTGCTGGCCGAAGATGACCGGAATGCCGCAAAACGCTCAACCAGTCTGCGATACACCGGATCCTGCGGCTCCAGGCTGATCAGGTATGCCGCCATATCAGTTGCGCTGCGTGCACGCCCGATCAGGTCGCCTTCGTCGGCGGGCTCGGGATAGATGTGCAACTCGCGGTCGACGGAGCGCGGCTCCAGGATGCCGGCGCCAATGTCTCGTGCATACGTCAGAAAGGCATGGGTGAGGTCGGCTTCAAGTGCGGCTCCACCGGCTGTATCCAACCGCGCCGCCAGACCGGCTCCGCCATATTTCTGTTCCGGGAGACCGTGATCGCCCGCGCGCTGCAAGGTCTCGACCAGGGCCGCAGCGGCCTCGTTCGCTTTGCCGTCCGCGTCGAGCCAAAGCGAATCGAAACCCTTGGCCGCATAGGCGCCGAGCGCGGTCGAGTTGCCGCCCAGCTTGCGCTCCAACGCCGATTTCATCGCCTGCGCTTCTGCCGAAAGCGGTGTGACTACCAAAGCAGTGCCAGATGGCGCCTGACTGGTCTGCGGCGCCTGGGTCGGTACGGTTTCCTCTTCTGCGTAAGCGGTCGAACCACCCGCCAATGCAAGCGCGACTCCCATTGCGACCGCCCGCCGCATGCAAAAAACCTGCGTGATCATCCTGTCACCAACTGTTGCCTAATTGTACCAAGTCCCACCGAGTACTGTGAATACTCTATCACAATCATTGGCGCGTCGATCAAAATCGCGCGGGTCTCACCAAAATTTCATGAGGTGATAACGCCAACGCGGCGGTTACGAAGTGGTAACCATGATGGGGTGATAAGAAGCGACTCGCGTTGCCGATCTCTCTGTTGTCTTTCTGCAACTTGGCAGAAAAAACGGAATATGAGAGAAGGTTAACCAGAATGGGACGTGGGCAAGTGGCAAAAGCCACACACTGAACGAGGCAAGTTCGTGAGCAGAAACGAATCAACCACGCAGTTGGTGAGCCGTCGGCTATTTATGGTCGGCACTGGCGCCGCTGCAGCGCAAGTGGCACTGGCAGCGCCAGCACTTGCGAAAGGATCGGGCCAATACCGATCAATCTCGCTGATTAACAACCGCACCGCTGAGAAGCTATCGACGGTCTACTGGGTCGAAGGCCAGTACATCCCGGAAGCGCTCGAGGCGGTCAATTACATCATGCGGGATTGGCGTCAGGGCTTGGTCATGCAGATCGACGCGAAGACCGTCGACATCATGGCGGCAACGCACAATCTTCTCGAGTGCAGCGAACCGTTCGAAATCATCTCGGGGTACCGCAGCCCGCAGACGAACGCGATGTTGCGCAACCGCAGCCGCGGTGTCGCGCGCAAGTCCTACCACATGAAGGGTATGGCCTGCGATCTGACACTCCAGACACGGTCGGTCTGGCAGGTGTCTTCTGCTGCCAAGTCCTTGGGTGCAGGCGGCGTCGGGCGTTATCGCCGGTCGAACTTCACGCACATCGACAGTGGACCGGCCCGCGACTGGGGCCGCTGATCCTTCGTGACGGGCGTGGCACAGCGCGCCAAGCGTTCAACACTCGATCAGATCCAACTGGTGACGTGAAAGCCGCTCGGCTCCGGTTTCCGTGACAAGAACCGAGTGGCCCCAGCACATGGCCAGCCCTGCATCCGAGTCCATCAGGATCATGTGCAGAAAAAACACCTGGCCCTGCTCCATCACCAGCGGATTGCCTTCGTAGAACATCGGGAACTCGACCCAGATCGGGTTGTAGGCAATCCCCATGCCGTATCCGCAGGCTTGTAGCCTTGCGTGGTGCAGCCCACGCCGGTCGAAAACCCGCGCGTGGGCGTCGAACACTTTTCCCATGGTGTCGCCGGGACGGATCGCGGCCTCGCAGGCCTCGAGTGCCTCGACCGCCGCCGTGTGCATCCGGCGTTGCGTCGCGTCCGCCTTGCCGATCACCAGAGTGCGCATCATCGCGGCGTGATAGCGGGCATAGGCCCCAGACCACTCAAGCGTGAGCTGGTCCTCGTCGTCCAGATGGCGGCGTCCCGAGTAGTACCGGCAGAGCAGGGCGCCCGGACCGGAGCCGAGGATGAATTCGTTTCCCGCATAGTCTCCACCGCCACGGAACACCGCACCCTGCATGGCCGCCAAGACATCGCCTTCGAAAGCGCCAGCTTGGGTTTCGGTCAGTGCCGCATCCAAAGCGTCATCGGACAGCGCAGCGGCGCGGCGGATCATGGCAATCTCTGCGTCTGACTTGACCCGCCGCAGGCCGCGCATCAACGCGTCGCACGGCGTCACATCGCGGCCGATCGCTACCCTCAGCGCTTCCCAGTTATGCGCCGTCAACCCGACCGTGTCGGTCTCGATTCCAAGCCGCGCCCCGCCCAGGCCACGCTGGATCAACAGGTCCTGCAATTCGGCCGCCGGTTGCGCCCCTTCGTATTCAGGCCAGATGTGGATCTGATCGTCGTCCAGCGTCGAGGTCAGGCGCGCCTGGCGCAGATCGGGTGCGCGCGTCAGCAGATCGATCCTGCCATCGGCGTCGAGCACCATGCACTGGAACATCGCGAAACCGAACGTGTCGTAACCCGTCAGCCAGAAATGCGTCTCCGGAGCGAACAGCAGCACCGCATCCAGCCCGGCGCCGCGCAGGGCCAGGATAGCCCGGTGGACCCGTCCCGCGTACTCGGCATCGTCAAAATGCAGCGGCATCAGGCAGGTTGTGCCGCACTCGAGGATCGGAAGGGCAACCTGAAGAACACCGCGTAGAGGCACGGACAGACGACCAGCGTCAGGACCGTGCCGACCAGCAGGCCGCCTGCGATCACCACCGCGAGGTCATAGAACAGGACATCGCGTGACAGGATGATCGGGGCCAGCCCCAACGCTGTCGTGCAGGTCGTCATGATGATCGGGCGCAATCTGCGCACACCGGCCTCGACCACGGCGTCGAGGGCCTCGCGCCCGGCCGCCAGCTCGATCTCGATCCGGTCCAGCAGAACGATGGCGTTGTTGATCACGATCCCGGCCAAGGCGAGCAGCCCGAGGATCCCCATGAAGCTGAAGTTCGCACCGGGGAAGATCAGCAATCCGGCAGAGACCCCGGTGATGACCAACGGAATGGTCAGCAGGATGATGATCGGCTTCTTGAAACTATCGAACTGCCAGATCAGCACCAGGACCATCAATGCAAAGGCGAGCGGCAGGTTCGCGAATAGGTTGCCCTGCGCGTCGGCAGACCCCTCGATCTCGCCGCCCTTTTCGATGCTGTATCCCGCAGGCAGGCGGTCCTCGAGCTCGGCCAGGGTATCTGCGACCTCCGCATCCAGCGCCGCCGCGGTCAGAGTCGTCGACTTGCCAGAGACCGTCATAACACGCTGAAGATCGCGCCGCTGCACGCGGGAATACGAGATCTTGCCATCGAACTGAGCGACCTGCAGCAACGGCACCGGGGCGCCGTCCACAACGCCGATGTTCAGTGTCCGGACCCGGTCGACATTGGTCCGCTGGTCACCTTGCGCGCGCAGCACGACCGGAATGCTGACATCCTCGACCCGGAAATCCGTTACCTCGCTGCCCGCCAGTTGGGTGTTCAGCGCGTTCGCGATGTCCTCGGACGTCACGTTGGCGCGGCGCGCAGCATTTTGATCGACCAGCACCTGCAACGAAACCGTCGGGTTCTCCCAATCGTTCTTGATGGCGAACGTGTCGGGCGCGCTGCGCAGAGCTGCCATCAGGTCATCCGCTGCACCCGCCAGCACCGTGTCGTCCGTGCCGATGATCCGGTACTCGACCAGCCCGGCCTCGGACGGCCCCATCGACATTTCCTTTGGTGACACACGCGCTTCCGGAACCGCCACGAGCGCCCAGTCCCGCAATCTGTCGCGCAAGGCGATCACGTCGGGCGATTGGGCAACGTTGACGATCATGTAGGCGACATTCGGGTATCCGTCCGGCGGATCGAGCGCCAGGTAGAACCTCGGCCCACCCGACGCGATGTAGGACACCATGTTCACAACTTCGGGGTTGGTCTGATCGTCATCCAGAAAGCGCGTGATCCGCTGCACGACATCCAGCGTCGCCTCGGTGTTGCTGCCGACCGGCAACTCGACGATCACCTGCAACTGCGTGCGTTCCGAGGCCGGAAAGAATGTCTTGTCGGTGAACTGGAACAGCCACCCGCCGAAAAACAGCGACGAGGCGGCGACCGGCAACACCAACCATCGGAACCGGATCGCCCAGCGCATGAAGCCACGGTACGCGTGGTAGTAGCCACGGTCATATTCCGCGTCTTCGTCCTTTGCCTCGCCGCCCTTCATGAACCAGACGCAGATCATCAGTAGGACCGTCAGCGCGACCACCCACGAGATCGCCAGCGCGATACCGATCACCAACGAGATCGACCGTGTGTATTCTCCGGACGCGCCCGGTGCGAGCATCAGGGGCATGAACGCGAAGATCGTCGTCAGCGATGCGGCCAGCAGCGGCATCATCAGGGTTCGCCCCGACTCCAACGCCGCGGCAACCCGCTCCTGACCACGTTGAATCCGGCCCTGGATGTCTTCTGCGACCACGATCCCGTTGTCGACGAGCAGACCGAGCGAGATGATCAGCGATGCCAGCGACATGCGTTCCAGCTCGATCTCCATGTAGCGCATCACGAGCGTCGAGATCAGCATCACCATCGGCACCATAGCACCGACAATCAGACCGGTCCTGAAGCCCAGGAACGCGACGACCACGGCGAGCACGACCAGACAGGTCTGCCAGAGATTGTTCATCACGCTGAACACGGCGTTGTTGATCTCGTTCTGCTGGAACGTGATGAAATCCAGTTCGAACCCCCAGGGAAGTGACTGTTCGAACTGCCGGACGACCTCCTGCAAGGTCTGGCTGAAGACGTTCGAGTCGACCTGATCGATCATCGAGACCCCGACAACGACGGTCTGCTTGCCGTTGAAATAGGCGGGGCTCTCCGCGGGTTCTGAATACCCCAGACGGACATCTGCGATGTCGCGGACGTAAAGGCTGGTCGGCGGGTCGCCAGGGATCTGAACCTGCAGGCCCGACAGATCGTCCAGCGAAACGAAATCCCCCGAAGGCTCGATCGTCATCGTCAACCCGTCCGCCTCGACCCGTCCACCGGGCAGGATCACATTCTGCTGCGTGATGGCGTTGACGATGGCGTTTGGATCGATGCCGAGCTGACTGATCCGGATATTGTCGAATTCGACAAAGACCTTCTGTTCTTCGACGCCGTAGAATTCTACCTTCCGCACCCCCGGCACCGTCGCATAGACGATCCGGCGAAGCTCCTTTGCGGCCTCGCGGATCTCCCAGTTCTCGAAGCCCTCAGCCGTGATCGCGATCGTCGCCATCGCGACATTGCCCTGATCGTCGAAAACGGCAGGGCCGATCGTGCCGTCGGGAAGATCGGACCGCACATCGTCCATCTTGTTGCGCAGATCCGACCAGATCGGATCCATGTCGACATACTGGTCCTGGACCTCGACCTTGACGAGCGCGCTTCCCGTGCTGGAGGTCGAGGTGATGTGCTTGACCTCGGGGATCTCGCGCAGTTTTTCCTCCAGCTTGCGCGTGATCAGGTCTTCGATCCGCGAGGCCGACATGCCGGGATACTGCGCGACGACCTGCGCATTGCGAATGGTGATCGACGGATCCTCGCGCGATGGGTGTGTCAGAAAGCTCAGCGGCCCTGCGACCGCACACAGAAACAGGATCGCCAACACGACCGTGCGGTTCTCCAGCGCGAAACGCGTCAGCATGGTGAAGGCCTCACTGCAGCAGTTGCGGGTCGAACAGCGTCACCTTCATCCCGTCGTGGAGAAAGCTGACGCCGGCAATGGCGATGATCTCGCCCTCCGACAACTCGCCGATGACTTCCAGATTGTTGTTCTCGATATTCGTGACGGCGACCTCGCGTTCCGACAGCGTCTCGGTCTCTTCGTTGTAGACGTAGACGATGCCGTCGCGATCGCCGCCGTTGCGTACCGCAGGCTTCAGGGCAGACATCGGCAACAGAAATGCGTTGCCGGTGGCTTCTGTCTCGAACCTGAAGCGAAGCTCGGCGCTCATGCCCGATCTCAATCCCGGTGGCGCCGTCAGAAGCTTGACCTCGATCGGATAGGCATTGGCATCGCCCGCGAGCGGCGCGATCTCGTCGACAACGCCCCGGACCGCCGCCCCGCCCAGCGGCGGGAAGCTCACCTCAAGCTCGCTGCCCAGCGTCACAGTGTTGATCAGAGTCTCCGGCAGAGAGGCTTCGATCTTGTCTTCGCCCGAGGTTTGCATGGTGTAGATCACCTGGCCGCCGGTCACGTCCTCGAATATCTCGACCTCGCGCCGGGCAATCACGCCGTCGAACGGCGCCCGCAGATCGGTCTTCGCCAGATCGCGCCGCGCAAGATCGAGCTGGCTCTCTGCGACGCCGACCGCTCCTTGAGCGTTCTTGAAGGTCGACTCGGCCGAGTCGAACGCCGTCCGGGTTGCAAAACCCTGGTCCAGAAGCCTGCTCTGCTGTTCGAACTTCTTGCTCGCATCGTCCAGTGTCGCCTGCGCCTGCGCCAGCGTGTTTTCCGACTGACTGACCTGCAACTGATAGGGTTCGGGATCCAGACGCGCGACCAGTTCCCCGGTCTCGACCGTGTCACCGGCCTTGCGCAGCAACTCCAGCACTTGCCCGTTCGTCTCGAACGCCACATTGGACGAAATCGCCGCGATGACGATCCCGGATAATCGCCGCTCCTGAAGCCCGGCCTTCTGATCCAGCTTGACGTACTTGATCGCCCGGACCACGGGCTCGCCCGTTGTCTCTTGTGCTTCTTCCTCGCAAGCCGCGAGCGAGAGCATCAGGATTGCGGCGAGGAGAGCGCGGACCAAGACCATACAGAACCGTCCTTATCGAGCGATGGAGTCTCCCGTCACCCTGCAACACAATTCGCGATTCTGCCTATGGTGAATCGCGGTTCTTTCGATCGCGCCTTCGCGGCTGCCAAAATGGCTTTCACCCAGCAGAAATAAGAACGGCCCGGGGTGAGCCCCGGGCCGCAGTTGTCTTCTCGCGATGCGGGCGTCAGCCCGCGCCGTGACTGATCAGGCGAACCACCAGCGTTCGCAGATCCGGCTGCCGTCCAGCATCCAGAGGTTGCCGATGGTGCCCGAGTTGGCCAGCTTCGACGACGCGGCGTCAACATAGTTGGCGTACATCGGAACAACGACTGCGCCTTCGGTCTGACACAGCATCTGCATCTCGGTGTACATCTCGCGGCGCTTGTTTGTGTCAAGCTCGGCACGCGCTTCGAGTAGCAGCGACTGGAAGCGTGCGTTCTCCCAGAAATTGTCGTTCCACGGCACGCCGGTTTCGTAAGCGGTCGAGAACATCCAGTCCTCGGTCGCACGGCCCGACCAGTAGCACGCGCAGAACGGCTTCTTCTGCCAGACGTTCGACCAGTACCCGTCCTGCGGTTCGCGCACGACATTGACATCGATGCCGACGGCCTTGGCGCTTTGCTGGAACAGCAAGGCGGCGTCGACCGCACCGTTGAAGGCCGCACCCGACGCCGACAGGTCGATCGCCAGCGAGTCGACACCGGCCTGCTTGAGGTGGAACTTAGCCTTGTCAGGATCGTATTCGGTCTGCGGCAGATCCGACGCGAAGTACTGGTTTGCCGGGCCGATCGGGTGGTCGTTGGCGATTGCACCGTGGCCCTGCAGGATCTTGTCGACCAGCTCCTGACGGTTGAACGCGTACTTGATCGCCTTGCGGATGTCCGCACTGTCGAACGGGGCAACGTTGGCATGCATCGGGAAGGTGTAGTGCTGATTGCCCGTCACCTCGACGATGTTGACGTTCGGGTTGCGCGTCAGCATCTGCATGGTCGCGAAGTCGACCTTGTTGATCGCATCGACCTGGTTGGTCGCAATCGCGCTCATGCGGGCATTCGTGTCGGTGATCGCCAATGCCTCGACCGAGTCGAAGAAGCAGGCGTCATCCTTGTAGTGGTTCTCGTACTTCGTTGCCTCCAGGCGCACGCCAGGTTCGAAGCTGTCGACCTTGTAGCCGCCCGTGCCGATGCCCTTGGCAATCGATTCCTCGATCATGCCCGCCGGGTGCATCACGATGTGATAGTCCGACAGCAGGAACGGGAAGTCGGCATTGCCGGCCGCCAGTTCGAACTGAACCTGATGGCTGTCGAGCTTCTTCATCTCGGTGATCGCACCGATGATCGGCTTTGCCGGAGACTTCGAGCCTTCCTCGACATGGATCGCAAAGGTCTCGAGAACGTCGTCCGCGCTGAAATCCTTGCCGTTGTGGAAGGTGACACCCTTGCGCAGGTTGAAGGTCCACGTCTTTGCATCGGCGCTGGCCTCCCAGCTTTCGGCAAGCTCGCCCTTCAGCGAGCCATCGGCGGCAACCTCGGTCATGCAGTCGAAGACGCAGCCGTGACCGACATTGATCATGTAGCTGTCCGAATGGGTCCGGCCATCCCAGCTGTCCGAGGTGTTGGCGCCACCCATCCCGAGGCGGAAGTGACCACCCTTCTTCGGGTCGTGATCGTCGGCCAACGCAGCCGACCCGGCAGCCGCATAGGCACCGGCGGCAGCACCCGCCTTCATCATACTGCGTCTGTTCATGTTGAATGACATCGCGTGTTTCCCTGTTTGTTTGTCTTGGTGGTTAGCGGCCCGGGTTGATCCCGGGCTCTGTCAGCTTTCCTGCCAACTCAACGCGGCAGGACGAAGGCCGCTAGGGCCAATCTTATATTCGGCCTGTGGCAGCGTCGCCAATATTGTCGACACCGCGCTGTTCCAGCAGGGTCGTCAGCCAATCCGGATCCATCTCGGGGACCGAGCTCAGCAGCAAGTCAGTGTAGGCATGGTGCGGCGGCCGGAACATTTCGTCCTTGGGTCCACTTTCGACCACCACGCCCTCCTTCATTACGACGACTTCATCCGCGATCGAGCGCACTGTCGCCAAATCGTGCGTGATGAACATATAGGCAAGGCCCAGATCGTCCTGCAACCGTGCCAGCAGTTTCAGGATGCCCTCGGCGACCAGTTGGTCCAGCGCCGACGTCACCTCGTCACAAATGATGAACTCTGGCTCGGCCGCCAGCGCCCGCGCGATCCCTATCCGCTGCTTCTGCCCGCCGGACAGCTCCGAGGGCAGGCGGTTGTAGTACTGCGACGGCTCGAGCTCGATCTCCTCGAGCAGTTCCTCGACCCGGCGGCGCCGGTCAGATCCTTTGAGGCCAAGATAAAACTCGACCGGGCGCCCGATGATCTCGGAAATCTTGGTCTTCGGGTTCAGCGCCGTATCGGCCATCTGGTAGATCATCTGCGCCTGGCGCAATTCGTTCTTCGAACGCTTGCGATAATCAGCCTGCAAGGGCTGGCCGTTCGCCAGGATGCGTCCGCCCTTCGGTGGCAACAGCCCGGTGATACAGCGCGCCGTCGTCGACTTGCCCGAGCCGGACTCGCCCACCACCGCGACGGTGCGCCCCTTGTGAATGTCGAAGCTGACATCGTGCAGCACCGGGATCTTGCCATAAGCGGCGGTCACGTTCTCGACCCGGATCACCGGCGTCTCGCCCGCAGGTGCCAGCGGTTTTTGCGTCCGCTGGAAGGACCGGACAGCCCAGAGCGACTTGGTATAGTCCTTCTTCGGGTTCGACAGCATGTCGCGCGTGTCGGATTCCTCGACCTCATCGCCCTTCAGCAGCACCTTGATGCGGTCGGCCATCTGCGCCACGACCGCCAGATCGTGCGTTATGTAGATCGCCGCCGTATCGAACTGTTCGACAATGTCCCGGATCGCGGCCAGAACCTCGATTTGCGTGGTCACATCCAGTGCCGTCGTCGGCTCGTCAAAGATGATCAGGTCCGGCTTGCACGACATCGCCATTGCGGTCATCGCGCGTTGAAGCTGCCCACCCGACACCTGGTGCGGATAGCGAAACCCGATCTCGTCCGGGTTCGGCAGTCGCAGGGCGCGGTACAACTCCATGCCGTCCTTCTCGCTCTCGGCCTTGGACATCACGCCGTGCTGGACAGGGGCTTCCGTATGCTGGTCGATCAGCTTGTGCGCCGGGTTGAAGCTCGCCGCCGCCGATTGCGCGACATAGGCGATGCGCTTGCCCAGCAAGCCCCGCTTGGTCGCGGCCCCGGAATTGACCAGATCGATGCCGTCGAATTCGACCGATCCGGCAGAGATCCGGCACCCGTCGCGGCAGAACCCCATCGCGGCCAGACCGATCGTGGACTTGCCCGCGCCGGACTCGCCGATCAGACCGATGACCTCGCCCTTGTGCAGGTCCAGGTCGACGCCGTGGACGATCTCGTTCCAGGTCTCGTCGGCCCGGCCCTCGATCTTGAGCCCGCGGATCTTGACCAGAAGTTCCTGATTGGTGGCCATGAGCTTACTCCTTCAGACCCGAGGACCGGTGCAGCATCCAGTCGACAACAAAGTTCACCGCGACCGTCAGCAGGGCAATCGCGCCCGCTGCCATCAGCGGCAGTGATGCCTGCAGCAGGTCGAACGTCGCATAGGCGATGAACTGCCCCAAATCGCGCACCATCGATCCCCAATCGGCCAGTTCCGGCTCGATGCCGAGGCCAAGGAATGACAACGACGCGATCAGCAGGAAGACAAAGCAGAACCGCAGTCCGAATTCGGCCAGCAGGGGTGCTGTGGCATTCGGCAGGATCTCGCGGAAGATCAGGTGCCCCAGCCCTTCGCCGCGCAGTTTGGCGGCCTCGATATAGTCCATTACGACGATGTTCAGCCCGACCGCGCGAGCCAGGCGGAAGACACGCGTCGAATCGAGCACCGCGATGATCAGAACCATGAAGATGGTCAGCGAGACACCCAGCTTGTCGGCCCACGCAGACGCAATCGTCATCATCAGGAGCGCGAAGATCAGCTGCGGGATCGACATCATGACATCGACAATCCGGCTGATCAGCTGATCCAGCCAGCCGCCGACGGTCGCCGCCAGAAAGCCCAGCGTCGACCCCAGCAGGAAGGCCAGAACCGTCGTGATGAAGGCGATGCCCACCGTGTTCTGCGCGCCATAGATCAATCGGGTCAGGATATCGCGGCCAATCTGGTCGGTACCGAGCAGGTGCGCGGGATCGCCGCCGATCTCGGGATCGCCGCCCGGCGGCAGGAAGGTCTTGTCGAAGATCTCGTTCTGACCGTAGGGCGCGATCACGTCCGCGAAGATCGCGCAGAAGACATAGAGGATGATCACGAGCACCCCGAACGCCGCCGTCAGCGGCGCTTGCCGCGCGGGCTTCGCGATCACCTCGGGCATTGTTCGCCGCAATATCTCGCGGAAGATCCAGGCGGCAGCGGCGCATCCCGCCATGACGATGGCGATCCACATGAGACCTGTCAGAAATCCTAGCATGATGGCCTCACTTAGGATGGCGCAGACGCGGGTTCGACAGGATCGAAAGCACGTCGGCGGTCAGATTGAGAAGGATGTATGCAGCGGCAAAGATCAGGCAGCACGCTTGTACGATCGGGATGTCCCGCAACCGCACCGAATCGACGAAAAGCTGCCCGACGCCTGGGTAGACGAAGACCACCTCGACCACGACCACGCCGGTGATCAGATAGGCGAGGTTCAGTGCGATGACGTTGATGATCGGTGCCAGGGCGTTCGGCAGGGCGTGCACAACGATGATCCGCGCCGGTGACAGGCCCTTGAGGCGCGCCATCTCGATATAGGGAGAGGCCAGCAGGTTGATGATGGCCGCCCGCGTCATCCGCATCATGTGCGCCGTGACAACCAGCGTCAGCGTCATCGCGGGCAGGAAGGTGATGTACATCTTCTCGAAGAAATCCGATCCATCCACCCTGATTGCGTTCGATGGGAACATCGGGGTCGACACCGCAAAGAACAGCACCAGGATGTAAGCCACGAAGAATTCCGGCGACGAGATCGACGTCAGCGTCGCGATGTTGGCGAACCGGTCGAAGATCGAGTTCCGGTACAGCGCTGCCATCACACCGATCGCCAGCGAGACGGGGATCGCGATGCACGCCGCATAGAGCGCCAGGAACAGCGTGTTGGCGAACCGTCCGGCCAACTGCTCGGCCACTGGCCGCTCATTGCCGAAACTGGTGCCGAAATCGCCCTGCAAGGCTGCACCCAGCCACTGGATGTAGCGGATGTGCGCCGGTTGATCCAAACCCAATTCTGCCCGGATCGCCGCCACGGCTTCGTCAGTGGCACCTTGGCCCAGTCTCTCCTGCGCGAAATCGCCCGGCAACATCTGCACTGCCGAGAAAATCACCAGCGAGACGACGAAGAGCGTCAGCAGCCCAAGCCCCAGGCGCTTCGCGATCAACGCCAGAATATCCTTCATGCTAAGTCCCCAATCCCTGTTGCGCTTCGGGTGCGCCGCCTTCCCCGTTGCGGCTGGGTGTTTTTTGCCCGAATGCGACATTCTTTGACGCGGGTTGACCGAAGCGCAAGGCCCAAGTCACGGAAATCCGGTGAAATCTTTCAAGTTTGATTGGGTATGCGAAATTTTCTGTCTCTGGATCTATCGGACGTTTGGAACTGGCACAGCCCCTTGACACCGGGTGTCGATCCAAAGACGGTCGGGCGATCAATCAAAAGATGCACGAAATTCGTGCGACCGTCACTGGGAGGAGACGAGGAATGCGCAGAGCATTGAAACTAGCGGCCAGTGCCGCGATCGGCCTCGCGCTGAGCGCGGGCGCTGCGATGTCCGAAAGTGTCAAGATCGCCTTCATCGATCCGCTATCCGGCCCGTTTGCGACAACAGGCACGAACGGCTTGGCCGAATGGGAGTACGCGGTGGACGAGTTGGTCAACAAGACCGGTCTGGCGGGCGAAGGCCGTACATTCGAAGTCGTCGCCTTCGACAACAAGATCTCGCCCAAGGAGTCGCTGATCCAGCTTCAGGTCGCGATCGACCAGGGGATCCGCTTCATCGCGCAGGGCAATTCCTCGGGCGTGGCCAATGCGCTGACCGATGCGATCAACAAGCACAACCGCCGCAACCCCGATGACCGCGTGCTGTTCATCAACTACTCGGCTGTCGATCCCGCGCTGACGAACGACAAGTGCAACTTCTGGCACTTCCGCTTCGATGCCAATGCCGACATCAAGATGGACGCGTTGTCGGACGTCATCAGAACGAACCAGGACATCCAGAAGGTCTATCTGATTGGCCAGGATTACTCGTTCGGCAAGGCGGTCGCTGCGGCGGCGGTGAAGTATCTCGGCGAAAAGCGCCCGGATATCGAAATCGTCGGCAACGAACTGCACCCGATCGGCAAGGTGAAGGACTTCACGCCCTATGCCCGCAAGATCATGGCCTCGGGTGCTGATGCGATCATCACCGGCAACTGGGGTGCTGACATGGTCGGCCTTGGCAAATCGGTGATCTCGGGCGGCTTCGACGGCCCGATCTACACCTATTATGCAGCCGCGAACGGGATCACCAAAACCTTCGGCGAACAGGGCAAGGGTGCCATCAACCAGATCGGCGAAGGCCCGCTCAACCCGCCAGCGTCTGATCGGATGAAGGCTTATGTCGAGGGCTTCAAGGCGAAGAACCCGGACTTCGACATCACCCAGTCGCGCATCACCAATGCCGCCGAGATGCTGGCCAAGGCCATTGCCAAGGCCGACAGCACCGATGCGGTCGCGGTGGCGACGGCGCTCGAAGGCATGGAGCATGACAGCATCTGGGGCGGCAAGGTCTTCATGCGGCCCGAGGATCACCAGGCCATCCAGAACGTCCACATTCAGTCCCATACCGACGAGAACATCGTCTTCGATCTGGATAATTCGGGCTTCGGTCTTCTGGCGGCCAGCACGGTCGAGATGGCCGCGATGGACAGCCCGACGACCTGCAAGATGAAGCGTCCGTAACAAAGCCCGGGGTGGGCTGCGCCCACCCCGCCAACCCGGGGCTCCCATGGAACTGATCGCGATCAACCTGCTGGACGGGGCCGTGACAGGATTGCTCCTGTTCATGCTGTCGGCTGGCCTGACGCTTATCTTCTCGATGATGGGCGTGCTGAACTTCGCGCACGCATCGTTCTACATGCTGGGCGCTTATTTCGGCTACCAGATCTCGAAGATCCTGTCCTATGCGCTGGGCTATGATCTGGGCTTCTTCGCCGCACTGATCGTGGCGCCCATCGTCGTCGGCTTCCTCGGCGCCGGGGTCGAGAAATACGGGCTCAGGCGGGTCCACAAGTTCGGCCACGTGCCCGAGCTGATCTTCACCTTCGGGCTTGCCTTCCTGATAGAGGAAATCGTCCAGTTCTTCTGGGGCGTCAACCTGATGGCGTTCGAGCTTCCGCCCGTTCTGAACTTCACCCTGTTCTCGATCGGCGGCAATGCCTTCCCGGCCTACAAGTTCTTCATGATCGCAATCACCATCGTCATGTTCGCGGGGCTCCTGGCGATCCTGAAGCGCACGCGCGTCGGCCTTGTGATCCAGGCAGCGCTCAGCCATCCGCAAACGGTCGAGGCGCTGGGCCACAACGTGCCGCGCGTCTTCATGGGCGTCTTCGGCGTCGGCACCGCGCTGGCAGGCGTCGCCGGCGTGATCGCGGGCCCGATCCTGGGCACCTTCCCAGGCATGGCTTTCGTGCTCGGCTCGATCGTCTTCGTGGTGATCGTTGTCGGCGGCCTCGGCTCGCTCTGGGGCGCGCTCATCGCCTCGATGCTGATCGGCTGGATGACGACGTTTGCCAAATCCTACAATGTTAGCGGCGCGGATGTGATGAGCCTGTTCGGCTTCCTCCAGCCCGATGATCTGACCGACAATCCTTTCCGCGACATCTGGACGATGACCCTGCCGCAGATCGCCGACATCCTGCCGTACCTCTTCCTGGTGCTGGTGCTGATCTTCCGGCCCTATGGTCTGATGGGGAGGCGCGAGACATGACCGACGCCACCGCCAACCGTGCATCCCGCGGCCTCTCGCTCGGGGCCAGCGCGCCCTGGATCTTCGCTATCGTCCTGGTCTTCGTGCTGCCGTTCTTGTTCACTGATCGCTCGGCAATGACGATCCTGAACCAGATCGCCATCACCATCGTCTTCGCGCTCAGCTACAACATGCTGCTGGGGCAGGGCGGGATGCTGTCCTTCGGCCACGCCGTCTACATGGGGCTCGGTGGGTTCTTTGTGATGCACATGATGAACCGGATCGAAAACCTCGAATGGTTCATCCCGCTGCCGCTGCTGCCGCTGTTCGGCGGGTTGTTCGGGATGGCGTTCGCGGCCCTCTTCGGCTCGTTCTCGGTTCGGCGGGCCGGGACCGCCTTTGCAATGATATCGCTCGGGATCGGAGAGCTCGTTGCCGCCTCCTCGATCATCATCGTTGCCTTCTTCGGCGGAGAAGAGGGCATCTCGGGCGACCGCACCATGGGTCCGAACGTCTTCGGGGTCGAGTGGTTCACGCCGGGCGAGGTCTATTGGGTCATCGCGGGCTGGATGCTGCTCTCGGCCTTTCTGATGTACCTGTTCTCACGCACACCGGCGGGGCGCATGGCGAATGCCGTGCGCGACAACCCCGAACGCGCCCAGTTCCTCGGCTACAATGGCGCGCGCGTGCGCTACATCTCGTTCTGTGCCGCCGGGTTCTTCGCCGGTGTTGCGGGCGGCTTGTTTGCCATCAACTACGAGATTTTGGGCGAAGAGAACCTGAACCTCGTCACCTCCGGCACGATCCTGCTTGTCGCGTTTCTGGGCGGGGCGGGCTTCTTCTTCGGACCGATCGTCGGAGCCATCGTCTTCACGCTGCTGCAAACCGTGCTCAGCCTGCACACGCACCTCTGGCAACTCTATGCCGGTGTTCTGTTCGTGGCGACCGTGATGTTCTTCCCCTTCGGCATCGCGGGCCTGTTGGCCATGCACATCGCGCCGTGGAAGCTGGGCAAGTTCGGCCTGCTGGTCGTGCCGTACATTAAAACGATCGTCCCGGGTGTCCTCGGGATCCTGGGGCTCGCGTCGTTCATCGAGATTCTGCACCATGCCCGGCACGCACCAATCGGCGAAGAAAGCATGACGCTGTTCTGGATGGAGTTCTCCCACTTCAACCCGGTTCCCTGGGCGATCAGCGCCGGTCTTGTGGTCGGTGGTTTCTGGCTGGCCAGCCGGTCGGCCGCGGAGATGAAACAGGCCTATGAATCGGCAAGCACGCTGGAGAGCGGGCGATGAGCGCCGCGCTCGAACTGAGGGGCCTGCGCAAGAGCTTTGGCAAGACCGAGATCATTCGCGGTGTCGATCTGGGCATCGGCAAGGGCGAACGTCATGCGATCATCGGACCGAACGGGGCGGGCAAGTCGACGCTCTTCAATCTGATCACCGGTCGATACCCGGTCACCTCGGGCGAGGTGCACATGCACGGCGAGAACGTCACCGGCATGGCGCCTTACCAGATCAACCGCAAAGGGCTGTCGCGCAGTTTCCAGATCACCAACATCTTCCCGCGCATGACGGTGTTCGAGAACATCCGCTGCGCGCTGCTCTGGCCGCGCGGCTATCGCTATTCGTTCTGGCAGCTGCTGCACCGTGAGACCGAATTGAACGACGCGGCCGACCGGATCCTCGATCAGTTGAACCTGACCGCGCGGCGGGATCTGCCTGCGGGGGTTCTGTCCTATGCCGAGCAGCGTGCTTTGGAGATCGGCATCACGATCGGCGGCGGCGCGGATGTGATCCTGCTGGACGAGCCGACGGCGGGCATGTCGAACACCGAAACCGATTACATCGTGAACCTGATCCGCGAGGTGACGGTCGGCAAAACGCTGATCATGGTCGAACATGACATGGGCGTGGTGTTCGATCTGGCCGACAAGATCAGCGTGCTGGTCTACGGCGAGATCATCGCGTCGGGCGCGCCGGAGGATGTGCGCGGCGATGCGAAGGTTCAGGAAGCCTATCTGGGCGCTGCGCTGGAGGCAGAGCATTGATCCCGGACATGCCTGGCCACAACTCACTCTTCTTGCCGACTACACACCCCGACCGACGCATCCGGCCCGGAGTAATGCCGCGCAGCGCCCCGGGCCAGCGACCGACCGCACCAGGCGGGCGGGCGCTTCTTCAACGCGTGTGCGGTGCTGAAGTTAGGGAGAGCCGCAACTGTAAAGTGGCGACCTCGTCTATCGCGGCACCCGCCCCGCGGTCGCTCGCTGCCCACTTCATTACGGACTCGGAGATCGCCCTGTCATGCTCGATGTAACCGACCTCCACGCCTATTACGGCAAGTCCCACATCCTCCAGGGTGTCAACCTGACGGTCGGCGAGGGCGAGATCGTCGCCTTGCTGGGCCGCAACGGTGTCGGCCGCTCGACCACCTGCAAGGCGGTGATGGGCGACGTGCCACCCGTCGGCTCGGTCAAGTTCAAGGGCAAGGAGATCGCCGGCAGGAAGGCGTTCGAAATCGCCCGCCTCGGCATCGGCTACGTTCCCGAGAACCGCGATATTTTCCCCGGGCTCACGACGCGCCAGAACCTCATCCTGGGTCTGAAGCCGAACCAGAACGACGGCGAGGGCCGTTGGTCCATGCAGGACATGTTCGACCTTTTCGAAAACTTGCGCGCCCGCGCCGATGTCGAGGCCTCGGTTCTCTCGGGCGGTGAACAGCAGATGCTCACGATGTGCCGCACGCTGATGGGCGACCCCGACCTGATCATGGTCGACGAGCCGACCGAGGGCCTGTCACCCCAGATGACCGAGAAAGTCGGCAAACTGCTCGAGGAAATTGCCCGGCGCGGCGTGTCCATTCTGCTTGTTGAGCAGAAACTCTCGATCGCGTTGAAAATCTCGCACCGGGTCTATGTCATGGGACACGGTCACGTGGTGTTCGAAGGAACGCCCGCGGAACTCGCCGAACGCGAGGATGTCCGCAAGGAATGGCTGGAAGTCTGAAGACGGTCAGACAAGTGCCGTCTGCTGTTCCAGAAACTCCGATATTGTCTTCTCCGGCCGCCCGGCCGCCGCCAGGGCTTCAACTTCGGATCGGCAGACCGTCAAGGTCACGCCCTGCCGCAGGCTGGCAAGCGTTTGAAACATTCTGGACTGACCATAGGCAAAGTCGGTCGGCGCGAAGACGACGATCAGTATCTGACCTGGCTCCGGGACCGGCTGCTCGTTGACCTCCAGCAGGAATCCCTGCATCTCGGTGAAACTCATGATTGGCGCGACCAGCCTGCTCAGATCGATCAGTTCCGTTCGCCCGGGTTTGTACTTCGGATCGTTCAGATAGGCGTGGAAGTTCTCGCGAACCTCGCCTGTCGTCAGTTTGCCCAGCCAAATCGCGTAGCAAAGGTCGATGTCCTCGAATATGCAGTATGTGATTGGCATGTCCGGCCGATTGCTTCACTCAGCGCCGGTGAAATCTTCCGGGCGCTCTGTCCGGGCCGAGTGTACGGGAATGTGGCGCTGAACGCGACAGTTGGATGAATGTTTGCTACTCAACCAGAAGGTTACGTACATGTTGACGATCCGAAACTCGCTCAAAGAGCAGCTTAAGGACGATGGTGTGGCGCTCGGAGTTGGTCTGCGTTCGACCCGCACGGTCGATATCGCGCGCGCCATGAAGACCGCCGGGTTCGACTGGCTCTTCATCGACATGGAACACAACACGATGTCGCTCGACGACGCCTGCAACATCTCCATCGCCGCACACGCCGAAGGGATCGCCCCGATCGTCCGCGTCCCCGGCGCCGAACACCATCATGCCACCCGCGCCCTTGACGGCGGCGCACAGGGTATCGTCTTCCCCCATGTCGACAGCGTCGAGATGGCACAACAGATCGTCTCGAACACCCGCTACACGCCCCTCGGCAAACGCTCGCTCTATCCTGTCCAGCCGCAAACCGGCTTCGAGACAGCACCGATGGACCAGATGATCGCGGCCCTAAACGACGCAACCTTCATCGTCGCGATGATCGAATGCCCCACAGGCGTCGCCGCCGCGCACGACATCGCCGCCATCCCGGGCATCGACGCCCTGCTGATCGGCACGCTCGATCTCAGCGCAGAGATGGGCGTACCCGGCCAGGTCACCCACCCGGACGTGCTGCAAGCCGCGCAATCCGTGATCGACGCCTGCCACGCCCACGGCAAGACCCCCGGCATGGGCGGCGCCTACGCCCCGGACGCCATGCAGACCTACATCTCCCTCGGCATGCGCCTGATCCTTGCAGGCTCCGACTTCAGCTTCATGATGCAGGGCGCCAAAGCCCAATCGCAAACGGTACGTGCACTTCTATGATCGACTTCAAGACCCTCTTCGCCCCGCGCCCCCTCGACCAGCGCTTCCCCTCGATCGCCGTGATGGAGCGCGCGGCCCGCCGCCGCACCCCGAAATTCGCCTGGGACTACATGACCGGCGGCATCGGGGACGAGGTCGGGGTCAACCGCAACGTCACCGCCTTCCACGACATCCGCTTCCTGCCGCGCTATCTCACGGCACCCGAGACACCGGACCTCACCACCACCATCCTCGGCCAGACCCACGCGGCCCCCTTTGCGCCAGCACCCGTCGGTCTGACCGGACTGATGTGGCCGAACGCGCCCCTGCATATCCTGCGCGGCGCCGCCCACCACAACATCCCCGGCGGGCTCAGCTCGGTCGCCACCAACTCGGTCGAGGAAGGCGGAGAAATCCTCGGCCCCAACCTCTGGCTCCAGCTCTACCCGATGCGCGACCCGGAACCCGAAGCCGACATCATCGCACGCTTCAAGGCCCCCGGAGGAGAGGTCCTCCTCCTCACCGTCGACGTCCCCGCCGCGACCCGGCGCCAGCGCGACATCGGCAACGGCCTCGCCGTCCCGCCACGCCAGGACTGGCGCACCTACCTGCAAGGCGCGATGCGCCCCGCCTGGGCGCTCGAGACCCTGCGCACCGGCGTGCCCACCTTCAAGACCATCACGAAATACGTCCCCGGCGCCGACACCAGCCCGCTCGCCTTCGGCAGCTACCTCTCGTCCGTCCTCGGCGGCCACAACCCGCCCGAGCGGCTGAAACGCTTCCGAGACCTCTGGCCCGGCAAGCTCGTTATCAAAGGGCTCCTTGGCCTCGACGACGTGCGCACAGCGATGGAGATCGGCGCCGACGGCATCATCGTCTCGAACCATGGCGGCCGCCAGCTCGACGCCGCCCCCACCGCGGTCGAGGTCCTGCCCCCGATCCGCCAACTCGTCGGCGGCAAGATGGCCATCATCGCCGATGGCGGCGTGCGCACCGGCCTCGACATCGCCAAGTACCTGGCCCTCGGCGCCGACTTTGTCATGCTCGGCCGCCCCATGGTCATGTCGGTCTGCGCCATCGGCCCGGACGGCCCGGTCCACGCGATCGAGGTCCTCAAGCAGGAGCTCACCACAACGCTGCAACAGATCGGCTGCTCTGACTACCGCGACCTCGCGAAGTTCATCTACCAACCGTAGGGTGGGCGCATCGCCCACCATCCCCGCGCAAACGAAAGACGAGCATACCGCCGTCGCCACGCATGGAACGCGTCGGGTGCACGCCTCGCCAACGGTCCCCACGCATACGAAGGACCGGCACGGCGCCGCAGCCCCATAAACCCGTAGGATGGGCGCCTCGCCCATCCCCACCTCAACAACAGGCATGCGCCACCGGCCGCCCGCAACATCAAGCGCCATCCGGAGCGTTCGGATCGTCCAACACATGCGCCCGGTCGACATCCCCAACCCACATCGGGACATGCGGTTTCATCACTGGCCCTCTACAACTCTGAGAGATTCGAAATAGTAAGGCCGTCAATCGAAACGAGGCATCACTGGCTCGGTCCCGGGTTTGACCCGGGACGCCGACGCGTTTCCGACCAGGTATCCCGGCGCGCGTCGGGGTGTCCTCTGTGACAACGGAAAGATCGCGGATCGCGTCGAGAAGACGGATCGCACGCACCCTTGACCACGCTGCGCATCCCCCCGACACTCGACGCAAACGGGACGGTGGGCGCCGCGCCCACCAGTGTAGCAACCTCATTGGATGGGCGCCTCGCCCACCATTCATGCAAACCAAGTAAGTTGGGCGCCCCGCCCACCTCCGGCACGATACAACGAGAGCAGGGCAGAACAACCTTGGTCGAGATCACAAATGCCAACGAACTAGAGGTATGGCTCCAGCACCGCCCGCGCGAGGACGCGGTGCTCATCGCCGCCCGCGCCGCTCTACGCGCATTCCCGCTGCTCGCGCCGATGATCGAGAGCAACGCCGAGACAAACCGCGTCACCATCCTTCTGCCGGTTCTCCGTGCTAGCGCCGTCGCGAGTGTTGCAGGTACATGGCCAACGCGCACGGCCGAGTTGCTGAATGCTGCTCGCGCCGCCGAAGCTTTTGCGCGCGCAGGGGACCAATACGCAGCTCACGCTTCTTATGCCGCTTCATATGCCGTATATGCTAAGAACTACGCTTTCGTAGCCAAAGCCGCTGCCGATGCCACTGCTGACGCCGCCACCGTGGGCGTCGCTACCGCCAATGCCCCTGCCGCCACCAACGCTACCATATCCGCTGACGCGATGGCACTGGAAGGGGGCACAAACCACGCCGCCCTCGCCGCTACCCGCCTTTGGCCCGACGGCGCTCCGGACTGGATTCGCGAGCCCTGGCACATGCTGCGCGATCACCTGCTCGCTGCGGGAGATGACTGGTTCGTCTGGGTCGACTGGTATCAGGACCGTCTCGACGGCAAGCCTGCGAACGAGGACCTGGAAGTCGCCAAGGCCCTGATCCAGAACGAGATGTGGCGCGATGGCCCCGCCGTCGTGAACGCCGAAATCGCGCGGCTGATCAATGAGCACAAGCGAGCCGTCGGGACGACAAAGGCAACGGTCGAAACTTTGCTCGAACGTCCGAACCGACTCTACGCCCTCGCTGATTGGGCACTGATCGATCAGTTGATGCAGCTTCAGCCGTTCGACTCAGATTACCTGAAGCTGGACGATCTCTCGACGATCCGTGCACGCGATCAACTTCTCGAACAACTCTTCAAGCAGGTCGGGTTTTTGCGCGATGATGTCACCGACGAAGGCTACAACGCGCGCTGGGCCACCCGCCTGATCCGAAGTCTGGATAGGTACTTCGAGGAAGCCAGCAAGACCGCCCGCCACGCGATTCCGGGCCTTCTGATGAAGCACGGGTCGGATTTACGAGCCTGTTTTCTGGATGAAGAAACGGCCTCGACCCTGCCTGAGAGTCTCCGCAATGATCTCGAAGCGATCGTCCAGCTTCACAGTCGTCTGGTACAATCCTATCTGACGCCGACGCTGGCCAGAATGCAGGGCCTCGCCGACCTGAACCTACCGGACACACTTACGCCGGACATGATCGTCGATCTGGTCGAGCGCGCCGTATCAGCGATTCAGAACGATGCCCTCGCGCAACTGCATGACGCCGACCAGAACGGGAAGGCCGTGCTGCGGGAACAGGCCGACAGCCTCCGTGATCTGCAACAACGCCGCGACGACGCCCAGACTTCGGCTGAGCGCGAACGTCTCGACAGCCAGATCAAGAAAGAGGGCACCACGACCGTCGAGACTATCATCCAGCTTGTGGCGCGCTCTGCGAAAGCCAAGGCCGACTTCACTGGATATCTCGCCAACCTGAAAACGTTGCTAGGTGACAATTTCAAGGACGTCTGGGAAACGATCCTAGAGCTCTTTACGAAGACTTAATCAAATTCGTCAGGAACGGTGTTTACCCACGTGAACATCAGCTTGCACAAACTTTGTCACGCTCCGTATCCATCTAAAGGTGGATAAATTGCGCACCTTGGAGTCACGTTATGTTCCGCCCGGCAGCGACTTCGAGCTTTGCTCGAACAGCAGCTTACGCTCCTCGTCCGACGGTGGCGCCGAGCGGCGCCACTCCTTGCCGACATCGACTCCGCGCTGAACGGCCGGGCGCTCTTTAATCATTTTTCGCCAGTGGGTTACGTTTGGAAAACCATCCAGCGAAGCGCCCAGAGGCTTCGCGATCAACACCCAGGGCCAGCAGATCATGTCGGCAATGGTGTAATCCGGCCCGACCAGCCAGTCGCGGCCCTCTAGCCGTCGCTCCAGCACTCCCAACAATCGATCGTACTCGCCAGAATATCGTTTCTTTCCATAGGGTTGGTGCTCTTCGGGCGCATAGTTCACAAAGTGCGAAAACTGCCCCGCCATCGGTCCCTGACCACCGACCTGCCAGAACAGCCACTCCATGATCTCTTTCTTCAAGCGCGGGTCATCGTAGGTGAATTTCCCAGTCTTTTCAGCCAGGTACCACATGATTGCACCGGACTCGAAAACACTGACCGGATCGCCCTCGACATCGTGATCCACGATCGCCGGCATCCGGTTGTTCGGCGAAATCGCCAGGAACTCCGGCGCGAACTGATCTCCCTTCGAGATATTCACAGGCCGCGTTTCATACGGAATTTCAAGCTCTTCCAGAAGAATGCTGACCTTCCACCCGTTCGGCGTCGGCCAATAATACAGGTCGATCATCCCCGCCCTCCAAGTCCGTGATGAACGTGGCCACGGCCACGCCTTGTTTGACATCTTCGTGCCAACGCGGGAGACAGCGGTCAATCCGAAACACACCGCCCGGGGAGGGGCCACCATGAGAGAAGCCGTCATCGTCTCGACCGCGCGCACGCCCATCGGCAAGGCCTATCGCGGCGCGTTCAACGACACCCAGGCGCAGGAACTCGCGGGCCATGCGATCAAGCACGCGGTCCAGCGCGCAGGGATCGATCCGGGCGAGGTCGAGGACGTGGTGATCGGCGCGGCCCTGCAACAGGGCTCGACCGGCGGCAATATCGGGCGCCAGGCCGCAATGCGCGCCGGGCTACCCACCGTGGTTGCGGGCATGTCGCTGGATCGCCAGTGTGCGTCGGGCATGATGGCGATCGGCACGGCGGCCAAGCAAGTTATCAATGATAACATGAACATAGCCGTTGGTGGCGGCGTTGAATCGATCAGCCTTGTGCAGACCAAAGATCAGCGCACGGACCGTTTGCGCGACCCCTGGCTGAAGGAGAACCTCCCCGCCCTATACATGTCGATGCTCGAGACGGCTGAGACCGTGGCAGACCGGTACGGTGTGTCTCGCGAGGTTCAGGACGAGTACGGTTTCCAGAGCCAGATGCGCACCGCCGCAGGGCAGCAACGCGGCGCCTTCGATGACGAGATCGTGCCGCTGCCGTCGACCATGCTGGTGCAGGACCGCGAGAGCAAAGAAATCTCGAAGAAGGATGTCGTGCTGGAGAAGGACGAAGGCAACCGGCCGACCACGACCATGGAGGGGCTGAACAGCCTCGCACCCGTCTTCAAGGATGGCCTCGTCATTCAGGAAGGCGGCTACATCACCGCGGGCAATGCGTCTCAGTTGTCGGATGGAGCATCGGCGTCGGTGATCATGGAAGCAAAGGAAGCCGAGAAGCGAGGCCTCGAGCCATTGGGTTATTACCGTGGTATTGCCGTGGCTGGTTGCGACCCGGACGAGATGGGGATCGGTCCGGTCTTCGCGGTCCCTAAGCTGTTGGAAAAGTTCAATCTCAAGATGGACGATATCGATCTTTGGGAGCTGAACGAGGCCTTTGCCGTGCAGGTTCTTTACTGCCGTGACAAGCTGGGTATTCCGAACGAGAACCTGAACGTCGATGGCGGAGCGATCTCGATCGGTCACCCCTATGGAATGTCCGGGGCGCGCATGGTCGGTCATGCATTGATCGAGGGGAAGAAGCGCGGCGCCAAGCATGTCGTCTGCACCATGTGCATTGGCGGCGGCATGGGGGCTGCCGGTCTTTTCGAGGTCGCCTGAGACAGATCTAAGATCAGGAGCGATGATGTTCGCATGAACGTTCCGGACTTTGGAAAGGCGGCCAGCGACTACGCGCAATACCGTCAGGGTTTTCCGGAACGTTTGTACGACGAGCTTCATGCTCTCGGGGTCGGCCTGCCTGATCAGGCCGTCCTCGATCTCGGGACAGGCACCGGGCTCATGGCCCGTAACATGGCCTGTCGCGGGTGCCGTGTCACGGCGCTGGATCCGTCCGAGGCTTTGCTGGCGCAATCGCGCGCGTCGGCTGAGGCCGAGGGATTACAGATTGAGCATGTTCACGCCATGGCAGAGGACACAATGCTGCCGAGCGATTGTTTCGATGTCGTGACGGCAGCGACCTGCTGGCATTGGTTTGATCGACCAAAAGCGGCGCGCGAGTGTTTGAGATTGCTGAAGCCCGGAGGTAAACTGGCGATCGCTCATCAGGATTGGCTGCGACGTCCAGGCAATGCAATCGATGCCACGCTGCAGGTTATCGATCGCTGGAACCCTGCACCAAAGAACCGGAAGTGGACGTTTCAGTACCCTGACTGGCTGTTCGATCTGACCGATGCGGGCTTCGGCGACTACCGACTATTCGGCTTTCCGGCTGATCTGACCTACACGCAGGAGGCATGGGTCGGACGGATCGTAGCATCAGCTCAGATCGGCCCTGCATTGTCCGTGGAGGCTCAGGCCCGCTTTCGAGTGGCATTCGCCGAGCGGTTGGCTAGATCTTTCCCTGATCCGATGACCGTTCCCCACCGCATATTCGCAATTGTTCTTGAGCGCCCCGATGACTGAACCGAGACCTAAGATGACGCGAGATCTGAATTCAGAGTTCCTTGCGATCCATGAATTCATCCCGACTGCGCGAGATGCCTGCACGGATGAAGCGTGGGAATACCTGATCGGCGGTACCGAGACGGAGACGACGGTGGCCCGCAACCGCGCGGCCCTTGATGCCTTGGCGATCCGGCCCCGCGTTCTTGTCGATGTGTCCGAGATTGACAAAAGCTCTGACTTTCTCGGCAAGCCGTGCCGCCTTCCGGTGATGCTTGCGCCAGTTGGCGGTCTCGAGAGCTTCCATCCCGAAGGCGCTTTGGCGGTGGCCAAGGCAGCAGAGGCCTTCGGGGTGCCGACCATGATGTCATCCGTTAGCCCGCGCTCGAAGGACGAAGTGCGCGCTGCGACCACCAATTCAGCGATCTTTCAGCTCTACGTCCGAGGTGGTGACAGGTTCATCGAGGACCACGTCGAAGAATCGATGCAGGCCGGCTTTGATGCCTTCGCACTCACTGTCGACGTCGCGGTCTACTCGCGGCGTGAACGCGACATCGTCCGCCGTTTCGATAAGCCGTGGCGGCGTTGGGTGAACCCAGAGAGTATTCGCGCCCAGGCAGCACTCAACTGGACGGATGTGGCCCGGATAAGGGCGGCCTATCCAGACCTCAAGCTGATCATCAAAGGCATCATGGCGGTCGAGGATGCCAGGATTGCCGCCGATCACGGCGTCGATGTCGTCTATATCTCGAACCATGGTGGACGACAACTTGACCACGGGCTGGGTGCGATGGACGTCCTGCCCGAGGTGGTCGCGGCGGTTGGTGAACACTGCAAGATCATGGTCGATGGCGGCTTTTCGCGTGGGACGGATATTGTCAAAGCAGTTGCATTGGGCGCGCATTCGGTGGGGCTTGGCCGGCTCTATTGCTATGGGCTCGCAACGGCGGGGCCTGCCGGTATCGTCCGATTGCTCGAGATCCTCGAAGACGAGGTACACTCGGCTTTGGGATTGACGGGCGTCACCGCCTTCTCCGATCTGACACCGGATCATGTGCATCGAGGAGCGCAATTAACGGTGAGACCGTCGGTTCACTCGGCCTTTCCTTTGCTTCAAGACTGAGCCTCGGCTGGTTGGAGCGGGTAAGAGTTGCACGCTTGCTCTGGGTGAAGAGCTTCGTGCACGTGAACCATGCTCTAGGTCTGATCTGAGCCTTGAGAGCTTTACGATCACCACGCACATGCTGAGGCCGATGGCTGCCATAACCGGCTGGCGTCCGCGGGACGAGATTTCGAAGACAAGCACGTCATCATTGCGGACTCTGCCATCGCGTTTATCAATCAAACGCGAATGCAAATGCAGGCCACGAGACGAACACAGTCGAAAAGTGCCGCGGAACGAGTGGAAGTGAATGCGATACTTTTTGCGCCATAACGAGCATCGCGACGGGATGCTGATGGAAGCCGCACTCGGGATACTCAAAACTGATCCCCAAGATCCGGTGGCGCGTCCGATGGGTTCGATACCTGAGGACTTTGTGCAACTGCATGAAGCTGGAGCCGAAGTTCTTCGATTGTCCGAACGCGCGGCACGCAGCTTGGTCCGATTGAGTGCGCTTTGTGATCTCATCACTGTCCGAGAAGAGGAAATCGGTGACGCAGTTCACACATGGTTTGCGTTCGCGTCGTCGCTGCACGTCAAACCGGGTGATCAGACGGCGATCTCTGAACGCGATGTCGAGATCGTTGCAATGTCGGATCTGGTCACCGAACTTGCGACTTCGGCTGAGCTTCGCGGTCCAAGGGTGTGGCGTGGCTTCATGATTCGCGCGCGTATGCGTCTCGACAGCCAGTCCAGGCACATCCCGACATCGCGGCCAGAGATCGCGAACCGTGACGCCGCGCGCGAGGTTGTCCGCCTTGGCCGAGATGTACGCTACTCTGGCTACTGCGTTGTCGAACAACACGAGATTTCTCACGAAAGCTACGAACGGGAATTGTCTGCGCCGATTGAGCGGACGGTCGTCTCCTGTGGTGACGCCGCAGCGGTATTACCGTTCGATCCTAAAAGCGGCCGCGTGCTTTTGATCGAACAGTTCCGGGCAACCTTGCATTCACGAGATGAAGCAATGCCTTGGCCTGTTGAGATCATTGCCGGGCGTATTGATCACGGCCTGAGCGCCGAGGCAACAGCGCGGCGCGAAGCGATGGAAGAGGCGGGCCTGCGACTGGGGCGGACGATTGAGGTTGCGTCTTATTTTCCATCGCCCGGTGTGCTTGCCGACCGGGTAACGGTCTTTGTGGCCGAGGCTGATCTTTCGAACGTCGCTGGCGTTTTTGGACTGGCAGCGGAGGGCGAGGAGATCCGGACGATCGTTCTGGATCTAGACACGGCGTTCCGCGCTGCGCTCAACGGGGAAATCGAGACAGGGCAAGCCTTGATCGCCCTTGCATGGTTGCAACGGAACCGCACTGAGATAGCGGCCGAATGGCGCGCAGGCACGCCTGAGAATCGGTCTGCTTGAGAGGCGTCTTCTGACGTTTTCGTTGCGATCAGAATTGGTCTTGCGATCGCTCTGATGTTGCTGCGCAACATTGGCGGTTGGGCGGTACACTTGTCGCACAGTTACGACATCAACGACTGACGGTGAGCTTGTCCGCGCGGAACAGATCGCGCTGTCCCCCCGCGGCTGGTTCTTGATGAAGATCTCCCCTGAGTGTTGAGCGTGAAACGGGCGCGTGCCCGGTTGCGATGGTATCAAAAGAGGCCGAAATGACGACCAACGACATCCTGCGATCCGGAATGCTGTGGATCAAACAATCGCTGTCCCGAGCCATTCGGATCGAGTTTTCGGAACCAACTGATTATCCTTTGACGTGCATCGAATGGCGAAACAGAGACGGCAAGCCAATCTTCCTCGCGGGATGGGTCGCGCACCTGTTGTCGCCAAAAGGCTCTACCCACAATCACTGGAAGTTGGACACTGGCAGGCGCCTTGGCGCAAAGGTGATGGGCGGCAAATCAGGCCACTATCCGGTGCTGGACATCGACATTCTGACGGGTGCGACGGATGGCGCGCCCGACAACAAGAACATACCCACGGTGCAGTGGAACAACTGCTACATGGTTTTCCGTACGGTGGGCAAAGGACTGGATGCAGACAGTGCGCTCGTTTTCGACCATGACGGCGACGTCTTGCGGCTGGATCTCGACGCAATGCGGGACGCTGGCTACCTGAAGCCATTCGAGTCGCCGGACGGTGCAAAAATGACGGTGAAGCGCCTTTATGCGCATACCGAAGACATCTCAAACGAAGGCGTATGACGCACACGCGAGAACGTTCCGGTAACGAATTCAGGTTTTTACGTTCAATCAACGGTTGAGCGCTAGCGTTGCCTAAATTTCGCCGCAACATCCATGGTTGTTGCGGTGCACAATAAAAAAATCCTCGAAAATTTTGAACCTCGAACCGGAAAGGGTTGAACCTTGGAACCGAGATTGGTTTTTGAGGGACCGGTGTCTGTTGTCGCCACCGGTACACCTACGCACGACATCAACACGCTGCTCGCAAGCGCACCTGCTGGATCGATCATCGAGTTTGCTGCGGGGCAGCACGAGATTACCGAGACGCTCGTTCTGAACCGATCGGACCTCTGGTTGCGAGGCTCTTCGGTCGGCGAAACCGAACTCATCGGCCTGACATCCGCGAACGTCTCATCGCTGATCACGGTTGGAGAAGGCCGGGAGTTCACGGTCGGCACGGTGGCGCAAGCCGTGTCCCACGGCGACACATCGATCTACGTGCCGAACAACAAGGTCGCCGAGGGCGACATGCTGCGGATCTGGCAACCGGACGTGAGCGCATTCGTCGCTGATCCGGAGTTCGCAAGTGTCGACCCGGACTACGCTGCGGATCGGCCTTTTCTGGAGTACTTCTCCGAGGTCGTTTCCGTGTCGGGGGATGTGATCGAGCTGCGTGATCCGGTTCCTTATGACATGGGAAGCAATGTTCAGGTCCGGGCAGTCGATGCCGTCGAGCGGGTCAGAATCTCGGATCTTTCGATAACTTTCGATCTTGGGACCGCGGATCCGTTCGCGTTCGAGAACACGCAACCGGACCTCCTGCGATCTGCTGCGATCCACCTGCATGGCACGAACAAAGTCGAACTTGCAGATATCGACGTAAGGGATGCCCCGAGTCTGTCCTTCCTGTTCGAAGAAACGATCCATCTGACGGGTGAGCGGTTGAGCGCGGACGGTGCGCACAACAAGGGCACGGCCGGCAATGGATACGGGATCGAAATCAATGAAGGCCATCACATTACGCTTACGGAATTGCAGATGACGGATCTCCGCCATGCGGTTCTGCTATCGGCATGGCACAGTGAGACGAACAACTACATTCACATCTCTGAGGCGAACCGGGACGTAAATTTCCACGGCGGCGTCGACGTCGGAAACACATTTATCGTCGACAGACTAGTGGCGTCCTATCGCGAGGGCGAGCAGGCCTGGCCGATTGTCAGCCCTGGCGGGGATCACCATCCTCCGACGGACATCTATGGCCAGAACGAAGTCTTCTTTCGGTATGTCGTGGCGGCGGATCGGCGGGATGAACTCTATGGTCATGCGGACGGAAGCTTTCTGGCTGGCATGGGGCGCGAAGACACGCTCGTCGGCAATGTCGGTCAAGACAGCCTGTTTGGCGGTACCCACGACGATACGCTCGATGGCGGTGCTGGCGACGATCTGATCGTTGGTGATGCGGGCAATGACACGCTTAGCGGCGGCGAAGGTGCCGATCGCTTCTTGTTCCTTCTTGAATCCGGAAACGATCGGATCCTGGATTTCGATCCCGATGAAGATGAGATCCAGATCTGGAATTCGGCCTCCGGCCTCACGTCGGAAGACCTCGAGATTATTGAAACGTCCTCAGGCGCAGAACTGACGCTTCTGACTGGCGCAGGCGTCGTGTCGACCATTCACGTGGATGGCGTCAGTGCGGATGCCTTGCGTCCTGCCATCGCCTTGCAGCGCGATGGGGATTTCACCGTAGACTTGTCGCTCACTTCCGGAGCAGACCGTGTCTTCGGTAGCGGGACAGCCGAGCGTGTATCTGCCTTTGTCTCGACGCTTGGCGCAGAGGATACTGTCGACCTTGGGTCTGGGGACGATGTCCTGCACGTCGCCAGTGCGTCGTCGACATTCGATCTGACCGGCATGGGCGCGCTCGACGGGATCGACCGCATTGATATGCGCGATGTCTCGCGGATCCGTTTGATCCTGGACGATTCTGTGGTCTCCGGCTCGGATCGCGGCCAATTGCTGCTGGAGACCGGAACCGCCGGAATCGAGCGTCTTGATCTGGGCGCGGTGGATACAGCTTACCGGATCAGTGTCGCGGGTCTCGGAGATGTGCACCTGGCCAACGCAGATGGGCAGCGGCTGTACCTGACCGAGGCATTCGATGGTCGTCTCTTCGGCGGCTCCGGAGGTGACTACATCGCCTTGCAGGGAGGCGCGGCGGTCCACGGTGGACGAGGTGTAGACACGTTTTCGGTGCGCAGTACGGCGTTCGGAACCGTCTTCGGAGACGATGGTGATGACAAGTTCCTGATCCACGACCTGTCGGGTCGTCAGATGACCCGGGTCGATGGTGGCACGGGATATGACCGAGCCGTCTTCTTCCAAGCAGATGTGAGCCTTGAAGACCTGGCGGCGTTCGAGAATGTCGAACATGTCGAGGTTCGTGCGACCAATGCCTCGGTGCAAATCGATGCGGCGACGATTGCGCGCCAGGGTGACCATTTCACTTTGGACGGGTGGGGAGACACGCTTGATGTCGCCGGTCAAACGGGCACGCGCGGTCTCGTGGCACTCGATGGCGCAGCGGCTGTCCGCTTCACGGGCGGTGCGCAGCGGATCGAGTTGCTCGACAGCTTCACGGGACTGCTCGATGCCGGTGATGGCGACGATTTGATTTTCAGCGGTGACGCGGATGATCAGATCATGACGGGTGAGGGCGCCGACACCGTCATTTTTGTCGATGGCAGCGGGAACGATGTTCTGTCGGATTTCGATGCTGCTTCGGACACGTTGGTTCTCCGGGATGTCGTGAATGCCCGTTCGCGTGCGACGGTCGAACTGACACAGGTCGGTAGCGATGTTGTTGTTTCGGTTGGACAAGATAACATCACCGTCGTCGGCACGACGACGGATGCTTTGAGACAGGCCATCAACGTCGAACGTAGCGCTGGCTTGACGTGGGAAACGCAGCTTTCCGCTAGCACGGATCGCGTTTTTGGGGACTCCGGGAACGACGTCGTCACGACCTATGGATCTGCGCTGACGTCAGACGATTGGATCGATCTCGGCAGTGGCAAGGATCGTCTGGAAATCCTCAGCCGACCCTACTTCCGGCTAGACTGGCGCGGGTTCGACAAACTGGACGGCATCGACGTCGTCAGCTTGGACGGTATGGATTGGGCGGAGCTTCGTCTGGACGATGCTGTTCTATCGGGGACGGATGACGGGATCCTCCGCATCGAGACTGGAGGCACTGACCTCAGGCTTCTCGATTTGTCCGGGTTGTCAGAGGTTTACAAGGTAGAACTCTCCCAGGCGGGAGATGTCTTGCTCGCGGATGGGGGGCAATCTGTGTTTCTCAATCCCGATTTCACAGGCAGTGTTACAGGTGGCGCAGGCGACGACACGATCGTTGTACGTGGAACATCGGCCAACCTTCATACGAGTGGCGGCAACGATATCGTCAAATTAAGCGACACAACGCAAAACGAAACAAAACA
>ERZ1740062.102-NODE-102-length-66254-cov-7.291787_pt1 | contig 66254 bp, 61 predicted proteins | sample MGYA00581741_ERZ1740062 | MGnify/ENA primary metagenome ERZ1740062 (study PRJEB43018, sample SAMN04849747) | marine metagenome | isolation source: floating plastic debris | place: Pacific Ocean | collected 2008-09-01 | study: EMG produced TPA metagenomics assembly...
AATGATACGGCGACCACGTATATCTATATTTTTTCAGTACACGAGTCTCTTCCGATCTACACGGTCATCCATATCCAGGCGCAGGTTGAGGTGCGAGAGGATCGGCTTGCCGGCTTCGTACCCGACTGAAGCGTTTTCCAGATTAAGGATGGGGGGTGACAACGGGGTCGGCTGCGGGAAGTCGAAGCTGGTCGTGCGGTCTTCCATCACCGCGGCGATCGGTTCCATGCGCGCCAGGGCCTTCAGGCGGGACTGTGCCTGGCGGGCCTTCGAGGCCTTGTAGCGGAAGCGGTCGACGAAGGCCTGTATGTGGCGCCGCTCGGCCTGCTGCTTGGCGTGCTGGGCCGCCTGATGCTCCATATGTTCGCGGCGCAGGCGCTCGAAGCGGTCGTAGTTGCCGGTGTAGGCGGTGAGTTTCTGATTCTCCAGATGGACGATGCGGTTCACCGCGCGGTTCAGCAGGCCGCGATCATGGGAAACCAGCAGCAGGGTGCCGGGATAGCCCTTCAGAAAGCTCTCCAGCCAGATCGCCGCTTCCAGGTCCAGATGGTTGGTCGGTTCGTCGAGCAGCAGCAGGTCCGGCGCCTGGAACAGCAGGGCGGCGAGGGCGACCCGCATGCGCCAGCCACCGGAGAATTCGGCACAGGGACGCTGCTGGGTTTCCTCGTTGAAGCCGAGGCCAGCGAGGATACGCGCGGCGCGGGCCGGCGCGGAATCCGCCTGGATGGTGGCGAGGCGCTCATGCAGTTCGGCGATGCGGTGTGGATCGCGGGTATGCTCGGCCTCGGCCAGCAGGGCCGTGCGTTCGGTATCCGCGGCCAGCACGGTGTCGATCAGGCTGGTCTGGCCGGACGGCGCTTCCTGGGCGACCTTGCCGACCTTGATCAGCCGGGGGTAGGTGATGTTGCCGCCGTCCTGGTGCAGTTCGCCCGAAATCAGCTTCAGCAGGGTGGTCTTGCCCGAGCCGTTGCGGCCGACCAGGCCCACCCGCTCGCCCTTGTTCACGGCAACGGTGGCGTTGTCGAACAGCGGTTCGCCCTGAACCCGGTAGAGAAGATCGTTAATATGCAGCATGAGGATCGCTTCGCTTTGGCCCCCTGTCGGTTCAGGGTGCCGGCGGCGGTGATAGCACGGCATGAAGCGGGACGAAAGCCGCTCCCGGCCTGGTTTGAGCAGGGGGCGGGCTGGGCGTTGCCCTGGCCCGGCAAAGGGTCTATAAGCCCGGCGCAAATCCCAAAAGGGGCCGGCCCTGAGGTCTGTCAGGGGCCGCCCGACCGGAGCAATCAAAAGGAGAGCCGGAGTCCATGGCTATCGAACGTACCTTCTCGATCATCAAGCCGGATGCGACCAAGCGCAACATCACGGGCAAGATCATCGACCGCCTTGAGGCTGCCGGCCTGCGTGTCGTCGCCAGCAAGCGCATCCACATGACCCGCGAGCAGGCCGAAGGCTTCTACGCGGTCCACAAGGAGCGTCCCTTCTTCAACGATCTCTGCAGCTTCATGATCTCCGGCCCGGTGGTGGTCCAGGTCCTGGAGGGCGAGAACGCCGTGGCCAAGAACCGCGAAGTGATGGGGGCGACCAACCCGAAGGACGCGGCCCCGGGTACCATCCGGGCCGACTTCGCCGAGTCCATCGAAGCCAATTCGGTGCACGGCTCAGACGCCGCCGAAACGGCTGCCGAGGAAATCAAATACTTCTTCACCGACGCCGAAATCGTCGGCTGAAGTGAAGCCGCGGCCTGCGGGCCGCAGCCGGGCAGAAAGCAGAAGGCGGGTTCCCCAGGGAGCCCGCCTTTTTCTTTTCTGACAAGGGACTTAGCGGAATTGCGGGAACAAACAAGGGGGGCTGCGCGTCTGTAGAGCAATGGAGTGCAACTGGCTTTCGAGTGTTCGAAACACATGAGGAGCACGAACGATGCGAACTCTTAGAGCGCTTACCTTCGCCCTTGCCGCCACGACACTGACGCCGGCGCTGGCACTGGCGCAACAGACCTTGCCGCCGGTGCTGGCCGAGCAGAAGGCCGGCGAGGTTCTTTCCGACAGTTACATCGGCGCCGCCGTCGTGGCCCGGTCTCCCGAAGGACTGGAGAGCGTCGGCAAAGTGACCGACCTTGTGTTGGGCGCGGACGACAAGATCATCGGGGTGATCGTGGATGTCGGCGGCTTCCTCGGTGTCGGCGCCAAGCCCGTCGGGCTTTCCTGGGACGCCCTGACCGAAGAGCAGGCCGACGGCGAACTGCTGCTGCGCACCGACCTGACGCGGCAGGAGCTGGAAGAGGCGCCTGAGTTCAAGACGCTCGTCACCCAGCGGGTCGAGAGCGACCAGAAGATGATCCAACAGGAGAACGCCACCCCGCCGATCGCGCCGGCACAGTAAACGCGCCACGCGCGCCGGAAGCTGCAGCAACCGCCTTGCCCGACCGGGGTGAGGCGGTTGCCCTTTGCCTTTACGCCGACGGTGCCCTCACGGGGCCTTCACGGGTCTGGAGACATGTAAGTTATGGGATGCCGAGTTATGAGAGCGCTTGAAGCCGCGGTCATCGGGCTGCTGGTCCCCGTCCTGGCAGGTGGCGTCCTCGCTGGCGGCAGTCCGGCGGCGCGGGCGCAATCGCTGTCAGCCGATGATACGACCGAACTGGCCGACGAGATCATCGGCTGTGCCGGTCTGACCGCGGAGGCCGAACGGCTGAAGTGTTTCGATCGGGTCGCCGCACCGCTGATGGGTCTGGGGGATAGCCCGCAATCCGGTACGGCTGACGCCTTGCAGAGTTTCACCGGAAAGGGCGATTGGGATTCCGACGTTGTGGAGTTCGAACGCCCGTGGCGGCTGGTCTGGCAGAGTCAGGGCAGCCTGTTGACCGTCGAACTGCACAGCGCGCAGGGCGAGCTGGTGGATGTAATCGGCAATCAGATCGGCAAGGGCGGCGGCCGCTCCGAGGTCCTGGAGCCCGGCAGCTACCGTCTGGCGGTGCGCGGCCTGGGCGGATGGCGCGTGCAGGCCGTCAGCGATCCAAAACAGCCCTAGAAGATATCCCCTAGAAGATAATCAGGGCGTCAGATGGCCGAACCTCAGACCCAGGTCGTCGCCGGACCGCACGACCGTGGCGCGGATTTAGTCGGGAAACCTGCTACAGCAGGAAGACCGCCATCAGGGCCAGGATGATGACCACGAACACCGTGGACACGGTGAACATGCGTACGAAGCCCTTCCAGTTCTGCTGGTGTTCGTGCAGCAATTGATCGTCAGCCATTTCGTAAGTCCTGTCAGCTGTGCTGGTCTTTGCTCTTATCGCTGCGTCCGCCCCCGGAAGCAGCCTCTTTCCTGCCGTTCTTCTAGCCCGAGACGGGCGCCCGGGCAAGTGTTCCGGGCTGGTTCGGGGCTGGTTCGGGGCTGGTTCGGAGCTGGTGTCCGGGCCGGGGAAGGCCCCGGCGGGTCCTAAGGCGCCGGGTTGAAGATCTGGGCAGACCCGTCGAAATCGCCGGCCAGCCGGGCTTGGCCGCCGGCGAGGCGGACTTTGCCCTCGGCCACCAGGCGCAGACAGGCTGGATAGAGCCGGTGTTCGGCTTTCAGCACCCGGGCGGCAAGGCTGTCCGGATCGTCGCCGGGCAGCACCGGCACCGCGGCCTGGCCGATGATCGGGCCGCCATCGACCTCCTCGCTCACGTAATGGACGCTGCAGCCGTGCAGCTTCACGCCCGCAGCCAGGGCGCGGGCATGGGTGTCGAGGCCGGGAAAGAGCGGCAGCAGGGAGGGGTGGATGTTGATCATACGGCCTTGCCAGTGGCGCACGAAACCGGCGCTCACCACCCGCATGAAGCCGGCGAGGCAGAGCAGATCGACCCCGGCCTGCTCCAGAGCCTGGGTCACGGCAGCCTCAAAGGCCGGTTTGCCGTCGAAGGCCTTGTGGTCGATGGTCTCGACGGGCACGCCGGCGGCGCGGGCATGATCCAGCCCGCCGGCGCCCGGCCGGTTGGCGATCACGGTCACGATGCCGGCGGGAAACCCCGGTACGGCACAGGCGTCCAGCAGCGACTTCAGATTGCTGCCGCGCCCGGAGATGAGGACGCCGACCCTCATTGTTTCGGCCAGCTCGCATCCAGATTGTCGATGGTGACCGACGGGGCGCCTTCGGCCCGGGACTGGATGCGGCCGATCTCGAAAACCGTCTCGCCGGCCGCCTCGAAGGCGGCGCGGACGTTGCCGGCGTGGGCCGGCTCGACCACCACCACCATGCCGACGCCGCAGTTGAAGGTGCGCAGCATCTCTGACGGGGCGACGCCGCCGGTCGCCGCCAGCCAGCGGAACACCGGGGGGACCGGCCAGGTGACGCCGTCCAGCGCCACGGCCAGGGTCTTCGGCATGACCCGCGGCAGGTTCTCCGGGAAGCCGCCGCCGGTGATGTGGGCCAGGGCCTTGATGCCGCCGTGCTGGGCACCGGAGGCCCGGGCACCTGAGGTTTGGGCACCGGGGGCCTGGAGGGCCGCCAGACAGCTCTTTACGTAGATGCGGGTCGGCACCAGCAGGGCCTCGCCCAGGCTGGTCTCCGGCGCGAAGGGCGCCGGCGCGGCATAGTCGAGGCCGGCGCTCTCCACCACCCGACGGACCAGCGAGAAGCCGTTGGAGTGCAGGCCGGAAGCGGCGAGCCCGAGCACGATGTCGCCGGCCGCCACGCCGTCACCGGTGAGCACCTGGTCGCGCTCCACCGCACCGACGGCAAAGCCGGCCAGATCGTAGTCGCCGGCAGCGTAGAGCCCCGGCATTTCGGCGGTTTCGCCGCCGATCAGCGCGCAGCCGGCCTGGCGGCAGCCTTCCGCAATTCCGGCTACAATGGCCGTGCCGACGGGAACTTCCAGCTGCCCTGAAGCGTAGTAATCCAGGAAGAACAGGGGTTCGGCGCCTTGCACCACCAGATCGTTGACGCACATGGCGACCAGATCGATGCCCACGGTGTCGTGGCGTCCGGCGGCGATGGCGACCTTCAGCTTGGTGCCGACGCCGTCGTTGGCGGCGACCAGCAGGGGATCGCGAAATCCGGCCGCCTTGAGGTCGAAAAAGCCCCCGAAACCGCCGAGCCCGGCATCGGCGCCGCTGCGGGCGGTCGAGCGGGCGAGCGGCTTGATGGCCTCGACCAGGGCATTGCCGGCATCGATGTCGACGCCCGCGTCCTTATAGGTCAGCTGGTTGTCGCGCGAGTTCCGGCTTGTTATGGCGTCCTCCGGTCACATGGGGTATTTAGGGGCCTAGGCATTTCTGCCCGCTTTGCCGGGCGAAGATAGAGAATCCGGGACGGTTTGCAATGTGGTTTCGCCGGGTATGCGGCGCCTTGACGATGGCTTTCGCCCTGCTGATTGCCGGCGGGGCGGGCGATGGTAGCGCCCAAGCCCAGGGCAACGGGGATATCTTCACCGTGCGCGATGTGGCCGTGGACGAGACGGCGGCGACCGCCGCCGATGCCCGTCAGACGGCGATTGCCGTGGGCCAGCGCCGCGCCTTCCGCCGGCTGATGGACCGCCTGGTGCCGGAGGCGCAGCGGGAGCAGGTCCCGCAGGTCGATTCGGTCGCGCTGCAGTACTACGTCCTCGATTTCTCGGTGAATGACGAGCGCACCTCGACGGTGCGCTACCTGGCCGATCTGACCTTCCGCTTCAACGGCGACGAGGTGCGCAAACTGCTGCGCAATGCCGGGGTGGGGTTCGCCGAGACCCGCAGCAGGCCGGTAGTGGTGCTGCCGGTGTTCAGCGATGGGGCGGCGCCGCCGGCCCTGTGGCTGGCGGCCAACCCCTGGCGCGATGTCTGGGCGGTCAAACCCGGCGACAACGGGCTGGTGCCGCTGACCGTGCCGATCGGTGACCTCGACGACCTTGCCGCCATCGATGCCCCGCGCGCCCTGGCCGGCGATCCCGAGGCGCTGAAGGCAATTGCCGAACGCTACGGCGCCGACGACGTGCTGGTCACCGAGGCCAGCCTGAGCGGCGACCCGCAGACCGGCTCCGGCGTGCTGGCGGTGACGACCCGCCGCTATCACGACGGGGCGGCCAATGTCACCCTGCGCGACAAACTGGTGCAGGTGACCGGCGAGCCCTTTGACGGTTTCCTGAGGCGGGCCGCCGACCGCATCGACAACGCGGTGCAGGAGACCTGGAAGCAGCAGTACGTGCTGCAGTTCGGCAACCAGCGCTCGATCCTGGTTTACGTGCCGCTGGGGGGGCTCGACGACTGGCTGGCGGTGCGCAAGCGCCTGGCCGGTGTCGCCGCGATCCAGCAGACCGGCCTGACCACGCTGTCGCGCAAGGAAGCGCAGCTGGAGATCACTTTCGTCGGCGACGAACAGCGCCTGAGCCGTGCGCTGGCCCAGCGCGATCTCTTCCTGGCGCTACGGCCCGACAGCAACTGGGAACTGACCCTGACTGAGCGGCCAGCCCCGGCCCCGGCGGCTCCGGATCCGGCGCTGGATGCCGGACCTGATGCGGCCCCCGCCGAGCCTGCCCCTGGCGTACCTTCAGGGGACCCGGTGCCCTTGCCGCAATGAGCGACGCCGAACCCACAACGTCCAGTTCGCCGGAAAGGGCCCCCCAGGAAGGGGAGGTGCGGGACGGCGGCTCCGGCACTCATGTGCCAACGGCCAGTCAGTTGCGTTTCTGGCTGATCGTGCTGGCGGTGACCCTGGTCAGCATCTACCTGCTGCGCAGCGTGCTGCTGCCTTTCGTCGCCGGCATGGCGGTGGCCTATCTGCTCGATCCGGTATGCGACCGGCTGGAAAGCTGGAAGCTGTCGCGCACCTGGGCGACGGCGGTCGTTACCGTCTGTTTCGTGCTGCTCTGCGTTCTGGTGCTGTTGCTGGTGATCCCGGCGGTGGTCAGTCAGGTCGCCACTTTCGTCGAGCGGGCGCCGGACTATCTCGCGGCGATCCAGCGCGAGACGGATCACTTGCTGGCGATGTTGCAGGACCGCCTCGATCCGGGCACGCAGCAGAAGCTGAAGTCGCTGCTCGGCGGTTCGGCCGACAAGATCTTCACCTGGGCCGCCGAGGTGCTGGGTGGGATCATCTCCGGCGGCGTCGCCTTCTTCAACTTCGTCGCCCTGCTGGTGATCACGCCGGTGGTTGCCTTCTACCTGCTGCGCGACTGGGACCGCATGGTGGCCCAGGCCGATGACTGGGTGCCGCGCAAGCATCAGGCGACGATCCGCCGCCTCGCGAGCGAGGTGGACGAAACGCTGGCCGGGTTCCTCCGCGGGCAGGGCACTGTTTGCCTGTCGCTGGCGGTCTTCTATGCCGTCGGGCTTACGCTGGCCGGGCTCGACTTCGGTCTGGTCGTCGGGCTCATCGCCGGCTTCCTGTCGTTCATTCCCTATGTCGGCTCCCTGGTCGGCCTGGTGCTGTCGGTCGGCCTGGCACTGGCGCAGTTCGACAACTGGGTTTCGGTTGCCATCGTCGCCGCGGTGTTCTTCGTCGGCCAGGCGATCGAGGGCAACGTGCTGACGCCCAAGCTGGTGGGCGAACGTGTCGGCCTGCATCCGGTCTGGGTGATGTTCGCCCTGCTGGCCGGTGGCGCCCTGTTCGGGTTCGTCGGCGTGCTGCTGGCGGTGCCGGTCGCGGCCGTCGTCGGCGTCGGTGTGCGCTTCGCCTTCGGTCAGTACCGCCGCAGCCCGTACTACGTCGGCCACGGCGGCGGTGCGTCCTCGTCGGGACCGGACGAGACGCCGTGACGTCACCGGCGCAACTGCCCCTCGACCTCGGGCACCGTCCGGCGCTCGCGCGCGAAGATTTCCTGGTCGCGCCGAGCAACGAGGTGGCGGTCGCCTGGATCGACCGCTGGCCCGACTGGCCGGCCCATGCCCTGGCGATCTATGGCCCGCCGGGCAGCGGCAAGACCCACCTTTGCCAGGTCTGGCGACAGATTTCCGGCGCGATTGCCATCGACGCCGCGATGCTGCGCAGCGACGAGCCGGCGGCCTACCTTGGCGACGCCGAGGGCGGGGTGCGGGCCTGCGTGGTGGAAGACGTCGCCGACTGCCTGGCCGCCGAGCCGGAAGTCGCGCGGCGGCTGCTGCATCTCTACAACATGATGCTGGAACGGCGTGGCTATCTGCTGCTGTCGGACCGCGAGGCGCCGGCGCGCTGGGCCTGTCCGCTGGCCGACCTGCGCTCGCGCCTGTCGGGTATGCAGGCGGTCGCCCTGGGCGGGCCTGACGACGGCCTCATCGAGGTCGTGCTGGTGAAGCTCTTCGCCGACCGGCAGTTGGATGTCGGCGGCGACGTCGTGCGCTTTCTGCTGCCGCGTATCGAACGTTCCTTCGCGGCGGCACGCCACACCGTTGCGGCCATTGACCGCGCGGCGCTGACCGCCAAGCGCCGACAGATCACCGTGCCGCTGGTGCGCACGGTGCTGCAGAAATTGGATGCCGCAGAAGCGGAAGACAGATAAAGGGAGTCGAGGTATGGACTTGGGTATTCAGGGGCGCGAGGCGCTGGTTTGCGCAGCGAGCAAGGGACTGGGACGTGCCTGTGCGCTGTCGCTGGCGCGCGAAGGCGTCGACGTCACCATCGTGGCGCGCACGCCAGGCCCCTTGGAGCAGACCGCCGAGGAGATCCGCAAGGCGACCGGCGTCACGGTGAACGCGGTCGCCACCGACATCACCACGCCGGAAGGCCGCGCGCTTGCCCTCAAAGCCTGTCCGCAGCCGGACATCCTGGTGAACAATGCCGGCGGACCGCCGCCGGGCGACTTCCGCGACTGGGACCGCGACGACTGGATCAAGGCGCTGGACGCCAACATGCTGACGCCGATCGAACTGATCAAGGCGACGGTCGACGGGATGATGGACCGCCGCTTCGGGCGTATCGTCAACATCACCTCGGGCGCGGTGAAGGCGCCGATCGACATCCTTGGCCTGTCCAACGGCGCGCGCGCCGGGCTGACCGGCTTCGTTGCCGGCGTGGCCCGTAAGACGGTGATCAACAATGTCACCATCAACAATCTGCTGCCCGGACCCTTCGATACCGACCGGCTGAAGACGACGATGAAAGCGGCCGCCGAGAAGACCGGCCGCTCGCTGGAAGAGGTGACCAAGGAGCGCGCGGCCGGTAATCCGGCGGGACGTTTCGGCGATCCGGTCGAATTCGGCGAGGCCTGCGCGTTCCTCTGTGGGGCGCATGCCGGCTTCATCACCGGCCAGAACCTGCTGCTGGACGGTGGCGCCTTCCCGGGCACGCTCTAGAGGCTCTTCAGCAAGGGCCTCTTCAGGACTTTCAGCCATAGGGCATATTGGGGCGCCGGGGATAACCGCGGCGCCCCTTCGCGTATTACCGATCGAACCCGGGCCCCTGAAGCTTTTGCAGGGCAGCGGCTACGGAAGGATCGGAGCCGCTGGCCGATCGTCTCCTAAGCTCTCCTGGGTCCGGAAGCAAAAGGGCCTCCCCGCAGATCACGCGGGATCTGACGGGAAGGCCCCGGCTCATGGGGCTGGGTAGGGATCACCCACGGGCCAGTCTCCATTTAGCCGAGGCCGCCGGCAGCAGCTTTGACGTATATCAAAGATGCTATATTTCCCGCGAAGCCCGCCCCAAAACGGGCGGCAAACCTTGCCGCCCGTGCCCTCGAGGGTCATATTCTGCAATAATTCGGTAGACACGAGCGTGGTATGAAGGGGCAGGGGCCGCGAGGCCGGGCCCGAACCCCCGGGATGTTGCCCCGAGGCGTTACCCCGAGGCGTTACCCCGAGGCGTTACTGGGAGAGTGCAAGGTGGACGAGAGTGAGATGGTCGCCCTGGAAGTGGAGCCGCTGGGTCAGGAATCCGACCTGCCGGCGGGCGCCGAGGTTGCCGCGATCGACCTGAACGCCTCAGAACGCTTCATCAACCGTGAGATTTCCTGGCTGGCCTTCAACGAGCGGGTGCTGGAAGAGGCCTATAACGTCAACCACCCGGTCCTGGAACGGCTGCGCTTTCTATCCATCTCGGCCAGCAACCTGGATGAATTCTTCATGGTCCGCGTGGCCGGTCTGCGCGGTCAGGTGCGCGCAGGCGTGAAAACGGCTTCGCCGGAGGGCCTGACCCCGGCCCAGCAGCTTGCCGCAATCAACGAACGGGTCGCCAAGCTGATGCGCTGGCAGCAGGAAAAGTGGATCGACCTGATCGGCGAACTGCGCGGTGCGGGCGTGGCGGTGGTCAGCGCCACCGAGTTGACCGCGCGCGAGCGCAAATTCCTCGACGGCTACTTCACCGCACAGCTCTATCCGGTGCTGACGCCGATCGCCATCGACCCGGCGCACCCGTTTCCCTTCATTCCCAATCGCGGCCTGTCGATCGTCGTGGAGTTGCTGCGCGGAGACGACAAGTCGCAGATCAACGGCATGATCCCGATCCCGGCGATGGTCGAGCGCTTTATCCGGCTGCCGGGCGACGAGGCGCGCTTCATCCGTCTGGAAGAGTTGCTGCGGCTCTATTTCGACGAACTGTTTCCCGGCTTCGAAGTGAAGTCGAGCGGCTTCTTCCGTGTCCTGCGCGACAGCGATCTGGAAGTCGAGGAAGAAGCCGAAGACCTGGTGCGCGTGTTCGAGAGCGCGTTGAAGCGGCGGCGCCGCGGATCGGTTATCCGCCTGACCGTGGACGCCGACATGCCGGAAGCGCTGCTGGAGTTCGTCGCACGCGAGCTGCAGGCTGACCCGGAGAACGTCTTCATGCTGGACGGCATGCTGGGCCTGTCGGATACCAACGAACTGATCCTCGACGATCGGCCCGACCTGGTTTTCGCACCCTACAACCCGCGCTTTCCCGAACGCATTCGCGATCTTGGTGGCGACAGTTTCGCGGCGATCCGCGCCAAGGACTTCGTCGTCCATCATCCGTATGAGAGTTTCGACGTGGTGGTGCAGTTCCTGCGTCAGGCGGCCAACGACCCGGCCGTCGTTGCCATCAAGCAGACGCTCTACCGCACCTCCGAGGACTCGCCCATCGTGAAGGCGCTGGCCGAGGCGGCGGAGGCCGGCAAGTCGGTCACCGCCCTGGTCGAGCTGAAGGCGCGCTTCGACGAGGAGCGCAACATCCGCTGGGCGCGCAATCTGGAGCGCGCCGGCGTGCAGGTCATCTATGGCTTCCTGGAACTGAAGACCCACGCCAAGATCTCGCTGGTGGCGCGCCGCGAAGGCGAGGCGATCCGCACCTACGTACATTTCGGTACCGGCAACTATCACCCGGTGACGGCGCGTATTTATACCGACATCTCGTTCTTCTCCTGCGATCCGATCCTGGCGCGCGACGCGACGCGGCTGTTCAACTACATGACCGGATATGCAACGCCCAAGGCGATGGAGAAGATAGCCTTCGCGCCGCTGACCCTGCGCCAAAAACTGCTGAAGCTGATCGAGGGGGAGGCCGCCCATGCCAAGGCGGGGCGGCCCGCGACGATCTGGGCCAAGCTGAACTCGCTGGTCGATCCGGACGTCATCGACGCGCTCTACAAGGCCTCCCGGGCCGGCGTGTCCATCGACCTGGTGATTCGCGGCATCTGCTGCCTGCGTCCCGGGGTTCCGGGGCTGTCCGACAACATCCGGGTGAAGAGCATCATCGGGCGCTTCCTGGAGCACAGCCGAATCGTTTGCTTCGGCAACGGCAAGCCGCTACCGTCCCGGGACGCCAAGGTATTCATCTCCTCGGCGGACTGGATGCCCCGCAATCTGGACCGCCGGATCGAAACCCTGGTCCCCATCGAGAATGCAACGGTTCACCAGCAGGTCCTCGACCAGATCATGATCGCTAATCTGAACGATGAAGCGCAGAGCTGGATCCTCGAGCCCGAGGGGACCTACAGGCGCGTGCGCTCAACGGCGAAGTCGTTCAGTGCGCACACCTACTTCATGACGAACCCGAGCCTGTCAGGCCGCGGCTCTGCCCTGAAGAAGGCAAAGAAAGCGCCAAGGCTGGTTCTGAAAAAATCCTGACGTGAGCACGACAGCCCGGCAAGAGGCAGCGGTCGCGCCCCTGGCAAAGGGCCGGACCAGAGACGAGCGTGTCGCGGTGGTCGACATCGGCTCCAATTCCATTCGCCTTGTGGTTTTCGACGGTGTGAAGCGCGCGCCGGCCACCGTCTTCAACGAAAAGGTCCTGTGCGGCCTGGGCCGCGGGCTGCAGTCGAGCGGCCGCCTGTCGCCCGAAGGCGTGGCGATGGCTGTGCCCAACCTGGTGCGTTTCACCTCCCTGGCCCGCGCGATGGGCGTCGGCCGCATCGACCTGATCGCCACCGCTGCGGTGCGCGAGGCCAGCGACGGCGACGCCTTCCGCCAAGCGGTGGAGCAGCAGTGCGGCCAGCCGATCCGGATTTTGAGCGGCGAAGAAGAGGCGGAACTTTCGGCCCTGGGCGTCATCGCCGGCAATCCCCGCGCCGACGGCATCATGGGCGATCTCGGCGGCGGCAGCCTGGAACTGGTCGAGGTCAACCACGGCAAGGTCGGCCGCTCGACGACCCTGGCCCTGGGGCCGCTGCGCCTGATGGAAGGCTGCGGCGACGACCGCCAGAAGGCGCGCCGCCTGATCGACAAGGCCTTCGACAAGGTCGGCTGGCTGAGCGAAGGCAAGGGGCGCAGCTTCTATCCGGTCGGCGGCACCTGGCGCAACCTGGCGCGCCTTCACATCGAACAGCACCGCTATCCGCTGCACGCGATCCACGGCCATACGATCGTCAGCGACGAGGCCATCGCGCTGACCCGCGGGATCAGCCGGCTGGGCAAGTCGTCCCTGTCGGGCATCCAGCAGGTCTCGCGGCGGCGCCGTGAAACGCTGCCGATGGGCTCGCTGGTGCTGAGCCGGCTGCTGCGCAAGGCGCAGTGCAGCCAGGTGACCTTCTCGACCTATGGCCTGCGCGAGGGCTATCTGTACCAGCAGCTGTCGGAAGAGGCCCAGGCCGAGGACCCGCTGCTGTCGGCGGCGGCCGAAATTGCCGAGCGGGAAGGCCGCTTCGGCGGGCTGGGCGAGGGACTGATGGGGTGGTGCGACTCGCTGTTCCCCGATGAGGACGAGGAGGAGCGGCGCTTGCGGCTGGCGGCCTGTCATCTGTCCGACCTGACCTGGCGCGAGCATCCCGATTTCCGCGCCATACAGGCGCTGCGCCGCATCCTGCAGTATCCGCTGGTCGGCATCGACCATCCGGGGCGTGCCTTCATCGCTTATACCGTGTTCCTGCGCTACGGCGAATCGCCCAACGCCAAAGAGGCCGCGCAAGCCGGCGCGCTGTTGAGCGATCGCTGGAAAGCGCGGGCGGCCCTGCTGGGGGCCGCGCTGCGTCTGGCCTATCGGGTTTCCGGTGCGACGCGCTGGGTGCTCGACCACAGCGGCCTCAGCATCGACGGCAAGGTGCTGACGCTGAAGCTGCCCGACGATGGATCGGTCCCGGACGGCGAGGCAGTGCAGCGGCGCTTCAAGACCCTGGCCCAGGCCGGCGGTTTCCAGGACACCAGGATCGTCGTTTAGGCCTGGAGATAGATCGACGGTATTTCGGATCGCCGGAGGTTAGCGGACTTCGATCTCGTGCTGGCTGTCCACCACGGTGACCGTGGTGCCGCCGACCTGGCGCTCGAGCCGGTAGAGGCCCCGATAGCGCCCGGCGGGCCATGGCTCGGTGCGGCGCCGCTTGCCGATCCAGCGCGATTCCGTGGCCCGGTTGTCGTCCAGCGTACGGGTATTGGAGACGAAGACCGTGCCGTCGGGGCCGAGGATCGTCAGAATCTGCTTGTCTCCCTTCAGCAGCCCCCAGGAGCCGGTCCAGAAGATCAGCACCGGGGAGTCCGCCGGCAAGACGTCGGGCTGGACGATCCCCTCCATGACCTCCCGGTGGTTAGGCTGGCGGCCGAGGAAGCCTGACGACAGCAGGCCGCCGGCCCGATAGGCCAGCTGCGCTTCGGCCGCCGGTGACCACAGGGTGCCGTCCACCGCCCCGCAGGCCGCCGTCGGCTCGGTGCCGGTGAAGGGGTCGAGCAGCTGGTTGCGGTAGGTCACCGCGAAGTGGACGTGGGGGAAATCGCTGTTGCCGGACAGGCCGATGAGGCCCAGTTTCTGGCCGCGTGTGACCTGCTCGCCTTCCTTCACCGCCACGGTGCCCTTCATCATGTGGGCATAGGTGGTGACCCAGCCGCCGCCGTGGCGGATGGCCACCCAGTTGCCGTTGCGCTCCTCGCGGGTCTTGCCCGGGCCGGTGTCCTGCATCAACAGGTCCGGCTGGCCGTCTTTGGCGATGACCACCACGCCGTCGGCAGCGGCGATGACCGAGACGCCGCGGCGCATGTCGAGCTGGGTTGGCACTCGGAAGTCGGTGCCGCGGTGGCCATCGTAGGATAGCGGACCACAGCTGTGGTCGCGCCAGCCGGGGCCGGGGTCATGGTCGATGTAGTTCTGGATGACGCAGACCGCGCCCATGGCACAGTCGAGCGGCAGGCCGAAGCCGCCGCCGGGTGGTGCCGTGTGTCCGCTCTGGGCCAGGGCCGGGGCGTTGGGGAGGGCCAGAAGCAAACCCAGGAGGAGGCCCAGGTAAGAGCGGGGCAAAGCGGAACGCCGCCCCAGCCCGCCGGGCATCAGGCCTTCTCCGCCGCCGCGACGGGTACCACGCGCACCTTGCTGCCGGTGGCGCTGAGCGCCACCGCGCCGTGCTTCAGGGCCAGGGCGTCGCGGCCGAAGATCTCGAAGCGCCAGCCGCGGAGGGCCAGCACGTCGGCGTCGTCGCTCATCGCGATCTGCTCCAGGTCGGCGGAGCTGGCGATCAGCTTCTGGGCGACATCGTGCTCTTCGCAACGCAGCTTGAGCATCACTTTAAGAAGATCCATCAAGGGTCCAATACCATTGACAGATTGTTGTTTCGGCGGAGGCTTCGGCAGATCGCCATCCGGCAGCGCGAGAGCACCCGAGACGGCTTCCAGGATTGCCTTGCCGATGCGGCCCCGGGCGAGATCGCGGCTGATGCCGCGCGACTTGGCGAGGTCGTCTTCGGTGGTCGGGCGGTGGGCGGCGATGTCGAACAGCTGCTCGTCGCGCAGCACCCGGCCGCGCGGTACGTCGCGCTGCTGGGCCTCGACTTCGCGCCAGGTCGCCAGCGCCCGCACCACGGCCAGGTAGCGGCGGTCGTTGGAGCGGGTCTTGAGGCGCTTCCAGGCCTCCTCCGGCTCCAGACGGTATGTCCCCGGCGAGGTCAGGATGGCCATTTCCTCGTCCAGCCAGGAGGCGCGGCCGCTCTTGTCCAGGCGGCGCGCCAGCTTTTTGTAGATGGTGCGCAGATGGGTCACGTCGGCCAGGGCGTAGGTCAGCTGACGCTCGGCCAGCGGGCGGCGCGACCAGTCGGTAAAGCGCGAGGACTTGTCGATCTGAGCGCCGGTCATCTTGCGCACCAGGGTGTCGTAGCCGACCGACTCGCCGAAGCCGCAGACCATGGCGGCGACCTGGGTGTCGAAGATCGGCGCGGGCAGGCCGGCGGACATGTGGAAGAAGATTTCCATGTCCTGGCGCGCCGAGTGCAGCACCTTGACGATTCCCGGGTCGTTGAACAGGTCGAACACGGGGGCCATGTCCAGCCCCTCCGCCAGGGGGTCGACCGCCGCGACGTCTTCCTCCCCCGGGCCGGCGATCTGCAGCAGGCAGAGCTTCGGCCAGTAGGTGGAATCCCGCAGGAATTCGGTGTCGACAGTGATGAAGTCCGCCCCGGCGAGGCGTGCGCAGAAAGCCTTGAGTTCCGCGCTATCGGCAATCAGGTTCATGGCGCCGGTATACACGCAATCGCGCAATGGCGAAAGCGCCCAGGCAGCACCGGGTCAACCGGGGCGAGGGTCGCCGGGGCCGGCATCGCTTGCCTGTCAGCCGCCCGGCAGCCGCCCGGCAGGCACCCGGGCCGGCACCGGGGCAGTCACCCGGGCTGGGAGCCCTCCAGGCTTGACAAAAGCCCCGATTCCCGGCCTCTTGCGCGCTGATTTCCTGCCCCGCAGATTATTTCCGGAAGCCGTTTCAATGCATCCCTACCGTACCCACAGCTGTGGTGAATTGCGCCCCTCCCACGCGGGCGAACGGGTCCGCCTGTCCGGCTGGATCCACCGCAAGCGCGACCACGGCCAGTTGCTGTTCGTCGACCTGCGGGACACTTACGGGATCACCCAGTGCGTGATCGACGTCAGCAGCCCGATGTTCCAGGAACTGGAAAGCGCCAGGGTTGAAAGCGTGATCACGGTAACCGGCCCGGTGGTTAAGCGGACCGCCGAGACCGTCAACGCGGCCATGCCGACCGGCGAGGTGGAGTTGAAGGTCGAGGAGCTGACGGTGCAGTCGCGTGCCGCGGTGCTGCCGTTGCAGGTCAACGCCGACGAGGACGCCGGCGAGGAGACCCGCCTGCGCTTCCGCTACCTGGACCTGCGGCGTGAGAAGATGCAGGCGCGCATCCGTCTGCGCGGCAAGGTCATCCAGGCGATCCGCGAGGGCATGGTCGGGCAGGGCTTCCAGGAATTCCAGACACCGATCCTGACCGCCAGCAGCCCCGAAGGCGCGCGCGACTATCTGGTGCCCAGCCGCATTCATCCAGGCAAGTTCTACGCCCTGCCGCAGGCGCCGCAGATGTTCAAGCAGCTGCTGATGATTGCCGGCTTCGACCGCTACTTCCAGATCGCGCCGTGTTTCCGCGACGAGGACAGCCGTGCCGACCGGTCGCCGGGCGAGTTCTATCAGCTCGACTTCGAGATGAGTTTCGTGACCCAGGACGATGTCTTCAATGCCATCGAGCCGGTGCTGCACGGGGTGTTCGAGCAGTTCGCCAATGGGCGCAGCGTGACGCCGGCGCCGTTCCCGCGCATTCCCTTCCGCGAGTCGATGCTGAAGTACGGCTCCGACAAGCCGGATCTGCGCAACCCGGTGGTCATCGCCGATGTGAGCGAAGCCTTCCGCGGCTCCGGCTTCGGCATCTTCGCCAAGGCCGTCGAGGGTGGTTCGGTCGTGCGCGCCATCCCGGCGCCGGGCGCCGCGGCCAAGCCGCGCAGCTTCTTCGACAAGCTGAACGACTGGGCGCGCGAGCAGGGCGCGGCGGGCCTTGGCTATATCATCTTCGGCGAGGACGGCGCGGCCAAGGGGCCGATCGCCAAGAACCTCGATGCCGATCGCCTGGCGCAGATCAAGCAGACCGCCGGGCTGAACGATGGCGACGCGGTGTTCTTCTCCTGCGATAAGGAACTGCCGGCGGCCAAGCTGGCCGGCCAAGTGCGCAACCGTCTGGGCGACGAACTGGACCTGCTGGAGAAGAACACTTTCCGCTTCTGCTGGATCGTCGATTTCCCGATGTTCGAGCTGGACGACAACGGCAAGGTCGAATTCAGCCACAACCCCTTCTCGATGCCGCAGGGCGGGCTGGAGGCGCTGGAAAGCAAGGACCCGCTCGACATCCTGGCCTATCAGTACGACATCGTCTGCAACGGCGTCGAGCTGTCGTCAGGCGCGATCCGGAACCACCTGCCGGAGGTCATGTACAAGGCCTTCGCGCTGGCCGGCTACTCCCAGGACCAGGTCGACCGCGAGTTCGCCGGTATGATCTCGGCGCTGAAGTTCGGCGCGCCGCCGCACGGTGGCTCCGCCCCGGGCATCGACCGCATCGTCATGCTGCTGGCCGATGAACCCAACATCCGAGAGGTAGTCGCCTTCCCGATGAACCAGCGTGCCGAGGACCTGATGATGCAGGCACCGGCGCCGGTCAGCGAGCGCCAGCTGCGCGAACTGCACATCAAGCTCGACCTGCCGCCGGAATAGGCCGCGGGCACCAAGGGGAGAGTCATGGCCGAGTACCCAGTCGACGACGGTTTCTTTATGCCGGCCGAGTGGGCCCCGCATGAGCGCTGCTGGATGGCCTGGCCGTGCCGGGAGAGCCTGTGGGGCGACGGCCTGGATGCCGCGCGCAACGCCTATGCCGAAGTGGCCAAGGCGATTGCCGGCTTCGAGCCGGTCACCATGCTGGCCAATGCCGCGGAACTCGAGGATGCCAAGTTGGGTTGCGGTGCCGGTGTCACCTGTCAGGCGATGCCCTTGGACGATTCCTGGATGCGCGACAGCGGTCCGACCTTCGTGATCGACGGACGTGGCGGACGGGCCGCCGTCGATTGGCGCTTCAACGCCTGGGGCGACAAGTTCCATCCTCACGATCAGGACGCGCGGGTCGCCGAGCGCCTGCTGGAGGGGCTCGGCGTGACGCGCTACGCGGCCCCGCTGGTGCTGGAAGGTGGCTCGATCCACGTTGACGGCGAGGGGACGCTGCTGACCAGCGAGGAATGCCTGCTGAACCCCAACCGCAACCCGGACCTGGACCGCGCCGCCATCGAAGACCTGCTGCGACGCTATCTGGGCGTGAAGGCTTTCGTGTGGCTCGGTCAGGGCCTCGACAAGGACGATACCGATGGCCACGTCGACAATATTGCCTGCTTCGTGCGCCCCGGCGTCGTCATGGCGGTTACCTGCGACGACCCGGCCGACCCCAATCATGCGATCCTGAGCGACAACCTGGCGCGCTTGAAAAAAGCGCGCGATGCCCAGGGCCGTACGCTGGAGATCATCGAACTGCCGCTGCCGCGCGAGGCGCGCTATCTCCCCGATCACGAGGGTGGCCAGCGGCTGGCGCTGTCCTACGTGAACTTCTACATCGCCAACGGCGGCATCGTGATGGAGTCCTTCGGCGATGCCAACGATGCCCAGGCCTACGATATCGTGTCGCGGGCCTTTCCCGACCGGAAGGTGGTGCAGGTTTCGGCGCTCGACATCCTGGCCGGCGGCGGTGGCGTCCACTGCATCACTCAGCAGCAGCCGCGTCCCTAGCCGACGCCGTCCGCCGGTTCGCCCCTCAGCGGCCGAGAAAAAAATTCTTCGCTTTGAGAATCCAGCAAATACATCCAGAGATTGAATATTTCTGAGCGTAGTGATTTTTTGGCGACAGACTATCGCTCATAAGTAGATGGAATCGCTGATTTGTTGCTGAAATGGCGACGTTCCGGCCAGTTCTGCGATCTGGCGGCGGTGACGGTTTCGCCGCATAGATGAATTTCTCGGTCGGTATGAAATTAAGACAAGGTTAATATCCGTTCACTATTCCTCGCCGATGGCCTTGTGCCGGGAACAGGTCGGACAAAGAGGCAAAAGAGCCGCGAGCACGTGGCCGAACCTCTCCGAACCGTATGGACGACAGCGGGTCTGCCGCTGAGAGTTTGGGGGAATAGCTCATGAGTAACGCGACAAAGGGGAAGTCCGCGCGCCCCGGCAAATCTCGGTGGCGGCTGTGGAAGGTGAAAGGGACGCCCAAGCAGAAACCGCCGAGGCTGCTTTCCCACCGCTTCGGGATCGGCGTGCGCCTGCTCGGTGCGTTCTGGGCCGTGGCCTTCCTGACTCTCGCCGCCAGCGGCGTCGCCTGGTTATCCTTCACCAACGTGGGCGCGGTGTTGCAGCAGGTGACCGGCCGCAACGTGCCGGCGATGACCGAAGCTCTGCGGTTGTCCGCCGCCAGTTCGGTGCTGTCCGCGGAGGCGCCGGCCCTGGTTGCCGCCGCCGATGACGAGGAACGGCGCAAGCTGAACGGTGGTCTGTTTTTGAAGATCTCCGCCCTGGGTGGCACGTTGAGCACACTCAGCAAGCACTTCAGCGATGCCCAGCAGCTTGAGGTGGTGAGCGCCCTGACGCGGCAGACGACCGGCAACCTGCAGGACCTCAATACCGCCGTCACCGAGATGCTGAAGCTCCGCAGCGCGCGCGAGGTCAAGACCGCGGACATCGCGGTGATCCATAACGAAATCCTGGGGCTGACCAAACCGATGGCCGATGACGTCAGCTTTACGCTGGCAGTGGCGGCCGACGAGGCGGCGGATGTCGGCGGCGCCGCCGTCACCGAACTGTTCGGGAGCGGCGTCTCCGGTCTGATGGCCGTGCTGCGCACCGAGGCACGCGCGAATTTGCTGCAAGGCATTCTGAACGATGCGGCGCAGGCCGCGAGTGTCGACGACTTGCAGCTCTTGAGGGAGCGCTTCGATGCTGCGCGCGGCAACCTGTTCGAGAGCTTCGGTGAGATTCCCGACAACAGTGCGATGGAAAGCCTGGGCACTGAGATCGACCGGCTGCTGGCCCATGGGGCCGAGCCGGGTAACGTCTTCGAGCTGCGTGAAGCCGAATTGGTCGCCGACGCAAAGGCGCACGAACTGCTGGAGAACAGCCGGACGTTGGCGGTCGACCTGGCGGCGGAAGTGGACCGGCTGGTCAAGGAAGCGGGTGACGACCTGAGCGCCGGCACCGAATCCTCCACGGCGGCCATCGACAACGGCAAGTTCTGGCTGGTTGCCATCGCCGGTGCCAGTTTCGCCTTCGCCGGAGCGATTGCCTGGCTCTATGTCGGGCGCAATCTGGTGAGGCGGCTGACGGCGGTGGCGGTTTCCATGCGCGCGGTTGCCGACGGTCAGCTCGACGGCCAGGTTGCCGTGACCGGCAGCGACGAGATCACCGAGATGGCCAAGACACTGAGTGTCTTCCGCGACGGTCTGGCCGAGGTTGAGCGGGCCAACGCCAAGATCGAGGAGGAGCGCGAGGCTGCCGCGCGGGAACGCCGCGAGGTCATGGTGAACCTGGCCGATGATTTTGAGGCCAGCGTGATGGGCGTGGTGGAGTCCGTGACCAGTGCGTCCAACGACGTTCAGTCGTCTTCCATGCAGCTGACGGACACCGCGAAGGAAGCGGGAGGCAAGGCGGACTCCGCCGGTGCCGCCGCCGAGCGGGCGGCGGCCAACGTGCAGACCGTGGCCAGTGCGGCTGAAGAACTGGCCTCCTCGATTCAGGAAATCGGACGGCAGGTGAACCAGTCGTCGACCATCGCCGCAGGGGCGGTGGAAAAGGGGCAGCAGACCAATGCGCAGGTCGAAGGCCTGTCGGCGGCGGCGCAGAAGATCGGCGAGGTCGTCGAGCTGATCGAGGAGATTGCCGAACAGACCAACCTGCTGGCGCTGAATGCGACCATCGAGGCGGCGCGCGCCGGCGAGGCCGGCAAGGGCTTCGCCGTGGTGGCCACCGAGGTCAAGGGGCTGGCGACGCAGACCGCCAAGGCCACCGAGGACATCGCCGGGCAGATCAAAGGCATCCAGGAGGCGACCCGCGACGCGGTGGCGGCGATCCGGGACATCACGGCAACGATCTCCGAGATCGACAGTATCGGCACCGCCATCGCGGCGGCGGTGGAGGAGCAGTCTTCCGCCACGCAGGAGATATCCCGCAATGTGCAGGAAGCGGCGGCCGGCGCCCAGCAGGCCGGGACCAACATCTCAGGGGTCCACGAGGCGATCGCCGAAACCGGGTCCGCAGCCGACCATATGCTGGGTGCGTCGACCACCCTGGCCGAACAGGCCAACGGTCTGAAGAACCAGGTGGTGGACTTCCTGAAGCAGGTGCGAAGCGCCTGATCCTTGAAGCCGGCGGGAAGCCGTCGCCCAGCCTCTAGCCGTCGGCCAGACTCTAGCCGTCGGTCGGGCCGCCGTCGGTGTCGCCGTTGTCGTTGGGGTCACCGGGGACGATTTCCCAGATTTTCGCGTGGTCTGCGGCGCGCGCCGGCTCGATCACGCGGTAGCGCTCCACGAAGCCGTCATCGCTCGGCTCGCGCTGAACGGCGAGCAGGGTGCCCAGCTTGTGTTCGCACAGGCCGGCGGCGTCGTCGAGTTCCTGGCGGGCCGCCGCCAGCGCGTGGCCGAAGCTCGGCGCGCCATAGCCGGCTTCGATATGGCGGGCGAGGCGTTCGGCGGCGGCGAAGAAATCGGCTTCCGGGATTTCCGCCACTTCCACCAGGGTTGTGTGGCCGAAGCTGGTGAGGCCGAGCCAGGCCGACCGGAAGGCGATCTGCGCCTTGCCTTCCAGCCGCGCCGGGTCGATTTCCCAATAGGCGAAGCCGCCGGGAATTGCCCATTCACCGGGGTCCGCAGGACGGTCGAAGACGTGCTGGTCGGAGAGATCCAGCCGGACGGCGCGTGGCAGCAGCATAGCGCGCCGATTCTATACCAGACGCCGGCCGAGGACAGCCGGGAATGCGGGGCTCAGACCGGCGTGATCTGATGGGCTTGGACCAGCCGCGGCGACTTGTCCTTGTAGAGGTTCTGGTCGACGAGGAAGAGCAGGGTGTCGGCCTGGCTCAGGTTATTGTAGGTGGCGACGCCGAAGCCGGCGGAGACGGGCAGCCTGGTGCTCTGCCATGGCACGGTCAGCCCGTTGATCAGGCTGGATAGCTTCGCCGCCAGCTGCTCGCTTTGGGGCAGTAAGGTGTGGGTCATGATGACGGCGAACTCGTCGCCGCCGACGCGGGCGACATAGTCGCTCTCGCGCGTGTTGCGCTTCAACAGCTTGCCGACGGCACGCAGGAGGGCATCGCCCGCCGGATGGCCGTAGGTGTCGTTGATCGCCTTGAAGTGATTGAGGTCGCACATCATCAGCAGGCCAGTCTCGTTCGTCCGCCGCGCGCGGGACAGCGCCCGCGACAGCTCCAGCTCGAAACCGCGGCGATTGAGCAGGCCGGTGAGTTCGTCGGTGACCGACAACGATTCCAGGTAGCGGATACGGGCGCGCTGCAGAGCCAGGGTTTGTTCGGCCTCGGCGGCGGCCGTCAACAGATCGTCGAGCAGTTGCATTCCCGGGGCGCCGAGGGCCTGGGGCGCATCCTTGGCAAGACGGCGCAGGCGGTCGGCCGCCGAGCAAAGCTGCGGCAGGCTGTCCTGGCGGATCAGGCTTTCGATCTTTACGTCGTCGAGCAAGCTCGGGATCATGGCGACGGGTCCTGCTTTGCGCGGGTTGGTCTCGTTTTATGGATGCAACGATTAGGCCAAGAATATTGTATGAAATTTCAATCGGTTAGCGGGAGGCCCCGTGGACTGTGCGGCAGGATTTGCCGGGGCGGCGGCAGCTTCTGCTGCACCGCCGGTCTGGGGCGTCAACCCGATGCTATTCTTTCGCGTCCTTGATTTTTAGTAGAATTTCAATCACTTGAGACTTAGGAGTTAAGGCGGTCTGCGGTAATATGCCGGCCGATCGGGGGATTTGTATGCGATGCATCACAACAGCCTTGGTGCTGGCGCTTGTGTGCGCGGCAGGTGGCATTCCTGCCGCTGCGGCCACGCCGGCGGCGGCACGGCTGACGCCGCATAAAGCGGTCTATCTATTGGCGCTCGGTGACCTGCAGTCTTCCAGCACGGTGGTCGACGCCACCGGGCGGTTCGAGTTCGAATGGTCCGACGTCTGCGACGGCTGGACGGTGAACCAGCGCTTCCGCATTGCCTTGCTCTACGAGGATGGTGTGTCGATCAGCTATGGCTGGAGCCTGTCGTCCTGGGAATCCAAGGACGGCAAACGCTACCGCTTTTTCATCCGCCGCTTCGACGGCGCCGGGCAGAGCGAAGACGTGCGCGGCGAAGCCGCGTTGGGCGCGGACGGCAGCGGCGTGGCGACTTTCCGCGACCCCGAGGCGAGCGATGTTGCGCTGCCGGCCGGCACGCTGTTCCCGACCCATCATACCCTTCGTGTGCTGGAAAGCGCAGAGGCCGGCGACGCGCTGGTGTGGACCCTGGTGTTCGACGGCTCCGGCGACGAGGGGCTGTTCGGGGTCTCCGCCGCGCTGTCGCGCCGGCAGGGGCCGGACGCGCCGACGCGCCTGTCCAGCACGCTGCTGGACGGCGTGCCGTCCTGGCAGGTGAACCTGGCTTTCTACGGTGCCGATCCCGCCGAAGTGGAGCCTGAGCAGGAGCAGGGCTTGCGGCTCTTCGCCAATGGCGTGGTCGACGAGATGCGCCTGGACTACGGCGAGTTCGTACTCGACGCCGATCTCAGCGACCTTATTCCACTGCCGTCGCCGAACTGCTGATCGCGGCTTCAGCTTTTCTTCCGCTGTTCCCCGGCTGGACGATTGGCGGAAGGCCGCCCGCCGCTTTGTTGGCCGTCGCTTTGCTGCCTGCCGGGCAGGGCGCGTCCCTTGCCGATGGCCTGCTCGCCCAGCTTGGCGCGCACCTGGTCGATGGCGCGCTCCACCTTCGCCCGTTTCTCGCGGGCCGGGTCCAGCAGATCGGGCAGATCCGCTTCGGCCGCCGAGACAAGGTCGGCGGCGCCGATGCCGATGAGGCGGAAGGCCCTGCCATCGGCCTCCTGGCGCACCAGGGGTTCCGCCGTGCGGTAGAGCTCCTCGGCCAGCTGGGTGGCCGCGCCGAGACGACGCGAGCGCGAGATCTGCCGGAAGTCGGCGCACTTCAATTTCAGCTGCACCGAGTGACCGGCGAGCCCGGCTTTCTTCAGCCGGCGGGCCACGGTCTCGCACAGCGGCCAGAGCCGTTCGAGCAGGACCGGTGCCGCGGCGACGTCGCGGTCGAAGGTGGTCTCCGAGGAAATACTCTTGGTCGGTGAGTCCGGCGTCACGCTGCGCTCGTCCTCGCCCCGCGCGAAGTGATAGAGCCGGCGGCCGATGCTGCCGTAACGCGCCACCAGTTCCGCCTCCGGACGCGGCAGCAGATGGCGGACCAGGGTAATACCGTCCCTGGCGAGGGTCGCGCGCAAGGACTTGCCGACACCCCAGATGATGCCGGTCGGCTTGTCTGCGAGGAAGCTCTTGGCCGCGTCGAAGCCGAGCACGGCGAAGCCGCGCGGCTTATCGAGGTCCGAGGCGATCTTGGCGAAGAACTTATTGTAGCTGAGGCCGACGGAAGCGGTCAGGCCCATGTCGTCCTCGATGTCTTTGACCAGTCTGGCGAGGCTGCGCGCCGGCCATCCGTGATGCAGTGCTTCGGTGCCGGAGAGATCCAGGAAGGCTTCGTCGATGGACAGCGGCTCCACCAGGGGCGTGAGCGCCAGCATGCGCTCGCGGATCGCGCGGCCGGCCTCGCTGTACTTGGCCATGTCGGGGCGGATGACCACGGCGTCGGGACAGGCCTTCAGGGCCTTGAACATCGGCATCGCCGAATGAACGCCGTACATGCGGGCGACATAGCAGGCGGCGGACACCACACCGCGCTGGCCGCCGCCGACGATCACGGGTTTGTCGCGCAGTTCCGGCCGGTCACGCTTCTCGACGCTGGCGTAGAAGGCATCGCAGTCGATGTGGGCAATCGACAGCCGGTCGAGATCCGGGTGCCAGACCAGACGCGGGCTGTTGCAGGCCGGACAGCGCGGCGGGGGCGCCGTGTCGCCTGCGGACTCAGCTCCAGTGAGTTCGGCGAAAGTTTCTAGGCAGTCGCGGCAGAGGCCGGGCATGGCTCAGGCGGGCCCCACCAGGGCCTGCGCCAGTTCCTCCGGGCGCCACAGGCGGGCGGCGCCGAAGACGCCGCTGGAATCGCCGTGGCGGGCTTTGAGGACGGGAGTCGCTACATGGTCGGAGAAGACGTAGCGGGGCAGCAGGGCCGGCAGGCGGTCGTAGAGACGGTCCACGTTGGAAAGGCCGCCGCCGAGCACGACGGCGTCGGGATCGACGACGTTGATGACGGTGGCGAGGGCGCGGGCGAGGCGGTCTTCGTAGCGTGCCAAGGCGGCCAGGGCGGCCGGCTCGCCGCTCGCCGCCCGCACCACCAGCTCGGGCGCGGCGACAGCCTCGCCGCCGGCCTCGCGGTAATCGCGCGCCAGGTTGGGGCCGGACAGGAAGGTCTCGATGCAGCCGTGCTTGCCACAGTAACAGGCCGGGCCGGGGCGTTCGTCGTTGCGTGGCCAGGGCAGGGGATTGTGGCTCCACTCGCCGGCGATGGCATTGCGGCCGATCAGCGCCCGGCCATGGACCACCAGGCCGCCGCCCACGCCGGTGCCGAGGATGACCCCAAAGACCACGTCGCAGCCGGCGGCGGCGCCGTCGGCCGCTTCCGAGATCGCCAGACAGTTGGCATCGTTCATCAGCCGCACCGGGCGGCCGAGGGCGGTGGCCAGGTCGCGGTCCAGGGGCCGTTCCAACAACCATGTGGAACTGGAATTCTTGATCAAACCGGAGGTTGTGGACAGGGCGCCGGGAATGCCGACGCCGACACTGCCGCGTTGGCCGGTCTCCTCTTCAACTTGTTGAACTAGCGCAACGATCGCGCCTATGGTGGCGGCATAGTCCAGGCGCGGCGTGGGGCGCCGCCGGCGGGCCAGCAGGCTGCCGTCGGTCGCCAGGGCGGCGGCTTCTATCTTCGTGCCGCCAAGGTCCACCCCGATCTGCATGATTTTCCTGTCTCTTTAATGCCCGTAACGGTTCTTAATTGGGAGGTTTGTTGTCAAAGCTTACCGAAAATTAACTTTATCCCGTTATCAACGAATAGATACCGGCATCAGCCCCCCGCAGTGGCGGGGCACCGGTTTGCAGGAGTTGGCGGTGCCGTCTTTATGCTGGAGGACAGTGCCCTCACATCACGTGTTCCAAAGGGCAGGGCAAGCAACATGATGAATGGAGCCAATACCGTCAGAGAGTCAGGAGCGGGGAAGACCGTGCTGATTGTGGAGGACAACGAGCTGAACATGAAGCTCTTCCACGATCTGCTCGAAGCGCACGGGTATAATATCCTCCAGACCAAGGACGGGATGGAAGCGCTGCGTCTGGCACGAGAGCATCACCCCGATCTGATCCTGATGGACATCCAACTGCCGGAAGTCTCCGGCCTGGAGGTGACCAAGTGGATCAAGGAAGACGACAATCTGAAATCGATCCCGGTGGTCGCGGTTACCGCCTTCGCAATGAAGGGGGACGAAGAAAAGATCCGCGAGGGCGGCTGCGAGGCCTATATCGCCAAGCCGATTTCCGTCACCAACTTCCTGGAGACCGTCGAGCGGTTCCTCAACTAGCCGCGACGGGGCTTATTCTGTAATGACCGCGCGGATCCTCGTCGTCGACGACATTCCTGCGAATGTTAAACTCCTGGAGGTCAAGTTGACCGCCGAGTACTTCGACGTGGTGACCGCGTCGGATGGTCCCTCGGCGATTGAACTGGCGCACAGCGAGGCGCCGGACCTTATTCTCGCCGACGTGATGATGCCCGGGATGGACGGCTTCGAGCTGTGCCGGAAGCTGAAGAGCGATCCCGAGACCAGCCATATCCCCCTCGTCATGGTGACGGCGCTCAGCGACGTCTCCGACCGCGTGCGTGGGCTGGAGGCCGGTGCCGACGACTTCCTGACCAAACCGGTCAACGACATAGCGCTCTTCGCCCGGGTGCGCTCTCTGGCGCGGCTGAAGCAGATGATGGACGAGCTGCGGGTACGCCAAGCGGCCAGCGGCGACAGCACCCTGATGGCCAAGACCGAGATGGAGCTGGCCGACGGCCTGACCGATGCGCGCATCCTGCTGGCCGATTCGAGCGAGACCCTGGCCGGCAAGGTGAAGAGCTACCTGGCCGAGGACGGCCACGAAACCCGTCATGTGAAGACCGGGCAGGAGGCCTTGGCGTTGGGGCAGGCCGAGGCCTTCGACCTGTTGATCGTCAGCCTGCATCTGGGGCAGGAGGACGGCCTCAGGCTGTGCTCCCAGTTCCGCTCGCAGGACAATACACGCCATGTCCCGATCCTGCTGCTGCTCGATGAGGAAGATCTGCCGCGCCTGCCCAAGGGGCTGGAGATCGGTGTCACCGACTATCTGATCAAGCCGATCGACCGCAATGAGCTGCGCGCCCGCACCCGCACCCAGATCCGCCGCCGGCGCTATCACGACAAGCTGCGCGACATGCTGCAGCGCTCGGTCGCCCTGGCCTATACCGACACGCTGACGGGCATCTATAACCGGCGCTATATGAACGCCCACCTGGACCGCAAGATCATGGAGATTGCGGAGACGGTGAAGCCGGTCTCCGTGCTGATGTTCGACATCGACAACTTCAAGAGCATCAACGACACCTATGGCCACAAGAGCGGTGACGAGGTCTTGGTCGAACTGGCCAAACGCGTCGCCCGCGGCGTGCGCGACATCGATCTGCTGTCGCGCTACGGCGGCGAGGAATTCGTGATCGTCATGCCGGATGCGGATATCGAGGTGGCGGTGGCCGTCGCCGAGCGTGTGCGTGGCTTGGTCGCCGACCAGAAATTCACGGTCTCCGGCAACGCCGAGCCGCTGACCGTCACCATCTCCGTCGGGGTGGCGACGACGCGCGAGCCGACCGAGACGACAGAGGCGATGATCGGCCGCGCCGACGAGGCGCTGTACCGGGCGAAGGACAGCGGGCGCAACTGTGTCCGCTCGGCCGAACTCGATCAGCGGGCGCAACGGCCCGCCGGGATTCCGGTCGCCGGCGACTGAAGAAGCGGGCCGGCACAAGCCGGCCTGTCCCCGCCGGGGCCCGACTCGGCCGCCACCCCGTCCCCAAAAGCAAAGCGGCCGCCCGGAGAGGCGGCCGCCAAGATGCGTCAAGCAGGGCAGGCCTGCTTATTTCATCTTCGATTCCTTGAAGGTCACGTGCTTGCGCGCGACCGGATCGTATTTCCGCATCTCGAGCTTTTCGGTCATGGTGCGCGGATTCTTCTTGGCCACGTAGAAGTAGCCGGTATCCGCGGTGCTCACCATCTTGATCAATTGCGTGGCTGGCTTGGCCATGTCCGCTGTCCTTTGCCTGAACTCGTCGAGGTTGCCGGAAAATACTGTGCCCTGGCCGGCTGTCAAGCTCCGTTGGTGAAACGGGGCGCCTCAGACGGCAACGCAGTCAATATTAGGAAAAAAAGCTTATATTTGTCAAGAGCCCGAAGCGATGGCCGGGGCGGTAGCGGTGGCCGCGGTGTCAGGCTGACCGTGCAGGGCGCGGGCGTAGAGCGCCGGCTCCTCGAGCAGTTGGCGGGCGACCTGCATGTCGATCTCGGCCTCGGCCTCGCGGACCGGGCAGTGGGCCCTGAAGGCCTCCACCGCCGCGTCGTCGTTGGTGTCGATGTCGGTGCGGCGCAGGTTGGCGTCCAGCGGCAGGGCACCGGTCTGGATCAGGGCCATCACGTCGCCCGGGGTGGTGACGTCGCCGGTGGTGCAGATATCGGGCAGCACGCCCCGACGATGCAGGGCGTAGCCTGAAGGGGCGTGGAAGCGCGCCCAGGTCAGGATGAACTCGCCGTTGTTCGGCAGGTTCAGCACGGTCTGCACCGTGCCCTTGCCGAAGGAGGCACTGCCGACCAGGACGGCGCGGCCGGAGTCCTGCAGGGCCGCGGCGACGATCTCCGACGCCGAAGCCGAGCCGCCGTCGATCAGCACCACCAGCGGTGCGTGGGCGGTGAGGTCGTCTTCCTTGGCGCGGAAATACTGATGGCTGTCGTTGTGGCGGCCGTGGGTCGAGACGATCCGGCCGCCGGTCATGAAGACGTCGGAGACTTCCTTGGACTGCTCCAGCAGGCCGCCCGGGTTGCCGCGCAGGTCCAGGATGTAGCCGTGCAGGTCGGCGCCGATCTCGTTCTGCGCCTGGCGGATTTTCTGGCGCAGGCCGTCGACCGTGCGGTTGTTGAAGCCGGTCAGGCGGATATAGGCGAGGTTGCCCTCGCGGTGATAGCTGACGGTCTGCGGCACGATATGGGTGCGCACCACGGCCATGGTCTGTAGGGCAGGGCTGGCTTCGCGCTCGATCGACAGGCTCACATGGGAGCCGGTCCGGCCGCGCAGGCGGTTCACCACGTCGTGCTGCGAAAGGCCTTCGACGCTGGTGCCGTCGATGGCGACGATCACGTCGTCCTGGCGCAGGCCGGCGGATTCAGCCGGCGTGTCTTCCATCACGGAAAGTACCAGCACGCCTTCTTCGATCAGGCGGATGCGGACGCCGATGCCGCCGAAACCTTCGCGGCTGGCCCGGTTCTCGCGGGCCGTTTCGCGCCCGGCGTAGCGTGAGAAGCCGTCGAGCTGGCTGAGCAGGCCGTCGAACACCGCCTCGTAGAGACGTTCCGGGTCGGCGGCGTCGAGGTCGGCGGAGTGGTAGCGCGAGGCCGAGATCACCGCCGCCGTCAGGGCGCCCCAGGCCTGGGCATCGTCGGAGGCCGGCATCGGGTAGCTTGCCATCTGCTGGCCGTCGATGCTGACGCGCAGCCGGTCACCGGCCGCCTGAACGGCAAGGGCGGGCTCGATGCTGGCCAGGCTGTTCATGCCGGCAATCGCCAAGTCCTTCACCGCGACTTCTTCGATGTAGATGTCGCTGACGTTCTGATAGCTGGCGCTGAACAGGCGCTCGGCCCGGCCTTCGTCGTAGCCTAGCGGGGCGCTGCTGTCCTGCGAGGCGCAGGCAACCATGAGGAAGGCGAGGCAGAGGGGGCCGGCACGGCGCAGGAGGCCGTGAAAATCGAAGACGGTCGACCGATGTCGGCTGATGAACCCGAACAACTTTTGCAAACTCTGCAACCCCTGGCGCTCCCTGCGAAAAACAACAATAAACGAAGTCGTTAACCATGCGCAAAGCGCAATTTCGTTCGTTCAAAGCTATTTGGCCAAGTCTAGGGTCCTAGTAAGCACTCTCCAGCGTCAAAGATTCGTTAACACCCAAGTAACATTTCAGCCGTTTTTGCCGCCCTTTGGCGGCTGGCTTGCCTTGGTCGCCCTTCTGCGGGAAGCTCGGCTGGAACCCTTTGGTTTCGCTTTGTTTTTTGACGTTTTTCCAGTTTTAGACCGACTTTGTGGCTTTTTTTGGGTCCGGCGTGCCGGACGCCCGGCAGCGGGGCGAGGCTGGCCGGCCAGCCCGTCACCTTGCCCGCTACCCTGCGGGCCGTCGGCACCGGTTTCGGCCTCCTCGTCCGCGTCGAGAGCGAGGATCAGTCCGCCGGTCATCGGCTCGGCCTCAACCAGGCGGACCCGCAGGCGGTCGCCCAGACGGTAGACGCGGCCCCAGCGCTGCCCCTCCAGGGCGTGGCGGGCCTCGACGTGGTGGTAGAAGTCGTTGGGCAGGGTACTGATGGGGATCAGGCCGCTGGCGCCGCTGTCGTCCAGGGTGAGGAACAGGCCGAAGCGGGTGACGCCGTTGACCCGGCCGTAGAAACGGGCGCCGACCCGCTCCTGCAGGAAAGCGGCGGTGAAGCGGTCGACCGCATCGCGCTCGGCGGCGGCAGAGCTGCGCTCGGTCGAACTGATGTGGCCGCCCATCTCCTCGAACTGGGTTTCGCTGCCCGGCGGCAGGCCGTCGTCGCCCAGCTTCAGGCCGCTGACCAGCGCGCGGTGGACCAGCAGGTCGGCGTAGCGGCGGATCGGCGAGGTGAAGTGCGCGTAGTGGGTCAGGGCGAGGCCGAAGTGGCCGAGGTTGTCGGGGCTGTAGATCGCCTGGCTCTGGGCGCGCAGGATCAGGTCGTTGACCAGCGGCGCTTCCGGTTTGCCTTCGACCTTGGTCAGCAGCTGGGTGAGGGTGCGCGGGCGCACCACCTGGGAGGCGTTGAAGCGCAGGCCAAGGTCGCGCAGCACCTCTGACAGGGCGGCCAGGCGCAGCGGATCGGGCTTGTCGTGGACCCGGTACATGCAGGGCTGGCGCAGACGCTCCAGCTCCTTGGCCGCGGCGACGTTGGCGGCGATCATGAATTCCTCGATCAGCTTATGGCTGTCGAGGCGGGTGCGGGTCTCGATGGCGGCCACGCGGCCGTCCTCGGTCAGGCGGATCTTGCGCTCCGGCAGATCGAGTTCCAGCGTGCCGCGGGCGTGGCGTTCCTTCAGCAGGGCGTCATAGGCGCCGTAGAGACTGGGCAGCACGGCCTCGAGCACGGCGCCGTGGTCGCCCCCCGGATCACCGTTGCCCTGTCCGTCACGCGCCGCCTGAACTTCTTCGTAGGTGAGGCGGGCGGCCGAGCGCATCAAGCCGCGCACGAACTTGTGCTTCACGGCGTTGCCCTCGGCGTCGATCCACATATGGACCGCCATGCAGGGCCGGTCCTCGTTCGGATTCAGCGAGCACCAGCCGTTGGACAGCGCCGTCGGTAGCATCGGCAGGACGCGGTCGGGGAAGTAGGTGGAGTTGCCGCGGGCGTAGGCGGAGCGGTCGAGCGCGCTGTCGGGCCGCACGTAGTGCGCCACGTCGGCGATGGCGACCAGCAGGTGCCAGCCGCCGGGGTTCTTCGGATTGTCGTCGGGCTCGGCGAAGACCGCGTCGTCGAAGTCGCGCGCGTCGGCACCGTCGATGGTGACCAGCGGAATGCTGCGCAGGTCCTGGCGGCGGCCGAGCGGAGCGGCCTGGGCGGCCTCGGCCTCGGCGACGGCCTTGGCGGGGAACTCGCTGATCAGGCCGTGCTCGTGCAGCGTGATGAGGCTCAGCGACTTGGGATCGTCGCCGCGGCCCAGCCGCTCCAGCACCTTGACGCTGCGCAGGCCGAGATTGTCGCGCTGGCGCCGGGCCGGCAGGATCTCCGCCAGCACCAGTTCGCCAGGGGCGGCGCCGCCGGCATCGGCCGTGCGCAGCACGAAATCCTTCTTCGCGCGTTTGTCGGTGGGCCGCAGGCGGCCGCCCTGGGTGCCCATCTCGTAAACGCCGAGCACCCGCTGCGCGACCTGGTCCAGCTTGCGGATGATCTGGGCTTCGTAACTGCCGTCATCGGTGAGTTTCAGGCGAACCAACGCCCGTTCGCCCATCGCCAGGGCGGCGCGGCTGCGCTTTTCGGGGGCCAGGTAGATGCGTGGCGGCGTGCCCTTTTCTTCGTCCCAGACGGTCGGGCGGGCGAGCAGTTCGCCGTCTTCGTCCATCTCGGCAATCTCGACCACCAGCACGTTGGGCAGGCGGCCGGGGGCGGAGACATGGCGCGACGGCTGCTTTTCCAGCTGGCCCGCCTGCTTCAGTTCCTTCAGCAGCGCCTTCAGTCGAATGCGGTCGTTAGTGCCCTTGATGCGGAAGGCGCGCGCGATCTCGCGCTTGCCGACGGGTTCGGCGCTTTCGTTGATGAAAGCGAGAACCTGGTCCTTGCTGGGGAAGGGCGTGGAGCGGGCCTTCTCGGATATCTTGGCGTCCGGATTCTTCGGGGCGCCCGGATCGTTGTCGCCGGCCAAGGTCAGTCAGCCGCCGGTTTGTCGGCGGGCTTTTTCTTGGGCGCTGCCTTCTTTTTCGCCGCCGTTTTTTTGGTCGCTGCTTTCTTGGTGGCAGCCTTTTTGGCCGGCGCCTTTTTCTTCGCCGCCTTCTTCTTGGTGGCTTTCTTGGCAGCTTTCTTGGCGGGGGCCTTCTTGGTGTCGCCCTTGGCGGCCTTCTTTTCGGCCTGCACCTTCAGCATCTCCAGCGCCTGCTCCAGCGTCACCGTCTCCGGATCGATATCGGCCGGGATGGTGGCGTAGAGCTTGCCGTGCTTCACGTAGGGGCCGAAGCGGCCCTTGCCCTGGCTGACGACCTTGCCGTCTTCCGGATGCTCGCCGAGCTGGCGGCCGGCGGCCTGACCGCGCTTAGGCGCCTCGGCGATCAGGGTGACGGCCCGGTTGAGGCCAATGGTCAGCACGTCGTCCCCGTCGGTCAGCGAGCGATAGGCCGGGCCGTGCTTCACGTAGGGACCGTAACGCCCGATGCCGGCGGTGATCATCTTGCCGTCTTCCGGATGTACGCCGATTTCGCGGGGCAGGGCGAGCACGGCCAGCGCCTTGGGCAGGTCGATTTCGGCCGGCGGCAGGTTCTTGGGCAGCGAGGCGCGCTTGGGCTTCTCGTCGCCCTCGGCCTCGCCGAGTTGCAGGTAGACGCCGAAGGGACCCTTGCGCAGGGTGACGTCCTTGCCGCTCGCCGGGTCGCTGCCCAGCACCTTGGGATTGGTCAGATCGACGCCGATGTCTTCCTCGGCGCCGGGCACCGCCAGCGGACGGGTGTAGCGACATTCCGGATAGTTCGAGCAGCCGATGAAGCCACCGTTGCGCCCCAGGCGCAGGCCGAGGCGGCCTTCCTTGCAGGAGGGGCAGACGCGCGGGTCGACGCCCGGCTTTTCCGGGTCGAGGGGAAAGAAGTGCGGTCCGAGATCGTGGTCGAGCGCGTCGATCACCTCGGTGATCGAAAGATCCTTGGCACCGCCGACGGAGGTGCTGAAGGCTTCCCAGAAATCGCGCAGCACGCTGCGCCAGTCGACGAGGCCGCCGGAGATGTCGTCGAGCTTCTCCTCCATCTCGGCGGTGAAGTTGTACTGCACGTAGCGCTCGAAGAAGCTGGAGAGGAAGGCGACGACAAGACGGCCGCGATCCTCCGGCACGAAGCGGCGGCGGTCGATGCGCACATAGTCGCGGTCCTGCAGTACCTGCAGGATGGAAGCATAGGTGGAGGGGCGGCCGATGCCGAGTTCCTCCATCTTCTTCACCAGGCTGGCTTCGCTGTAGCGCGGCGGTGGCTGGGTGAAGTGCTGCTCCGGCAGCACGCCGCGGCGGGTCACGGCGTCGCCTTCGGTAAGCTTGGGCAGGCGGCGGTCGGCGGGATTGTCGTCTTCGCCATCACTGACCTTGTCGTCCTTGTCTTCCTGATAGAGCTTCAGGAAGCCATCGAAGGTGACGATGGAGCCGGTGGCGCGCAGCCGTGCGACCTTATCATCGACGTCGATGTCGACGGCGACCTGGTCCAATTCGGCACTGGCCATCTGGCAGGCCACGGTACGGTTCCAGATCAGTTCGTAGAGCTTGCGGCCGTCCTCGTCGAGATAGCTGCGCATCTCCTTGGGGCGACGGAACAGATCGGTCGGGCGGATCGCTTCGTGGGCTTCCTGCGCGTTTTTCTGCTTCGACTTGTACTGCCGCGGTGCCTCCGGCAGGTAGGCGTCGCCGTAGTCGCTGCCGATCAGCGCGCGGGTGCCGTCGAGGGCTTCCTGCGCCAAGGTCACGCCGTCGGTACGCATGTAAGTGATGAGGCCGACGGTCTCGCCGCCGAGGTCGATGCCTTCATAAAGCTTCTGGGCCACCCGCATGGTGCGCGTCGCGCTGAAGCCGAGCTTGCGCGAGGCTTCCTGCTGCAACGTCGAGGTGGTGAACGGCGGATAGGGATTGCGCTTGGTCTGCTTGCGCTCGACCTGGGCGACGGCGAGGCGCGCCGCATTCTCCAGCTTCTGTGCAGCGGCCTTGGCGGTCGCCTCGTCGGGCAGATCGAACTTGTCGAGCTTGGTGCCGTCGAGGTGGGTGAGCCGCGCGGTGAAGGCAGCGCCTTCCGGGTTTTCCAGATTGACGTCGATCGACCAGTACTCGCGGGCCCTGAAGACTTCGATCTCCGCCTCGCGCTCGCAGATGAGGCGCAGCGCCACCGACTGCACGCGGCCGGCCGAGCGGCTGCCCGGCAGCTTGCGCCACAGCACCGGCGACAGCGTGAAGCCAACGAGGTAGTCGAGCGCCCGGCGCGCCATGTAGGCGTCGATCAGTTCCTGGTTCAGGCTGCGCGGATGTTCGAAGGCCTCGAGGATCGCCTTCTTGGTGATCTCGTTGAACACGACGCGTTCGACGTCGACGCCGGCCAGCACGTTGCGCCGCTTCAATTCGTCGACGATATGCCAGGAAATCGCCTCGCCTTCGCGATCCGGGTCAGTCGCGAGGAACAGGTGTTTGCTGTTCTTCACCGCGTCGGCGATTTCGCTGAGGCGCTTCTCGCCTCGCTCGTCGACCAGCCAGCTCATGGAAAAATCTTCGTCGGGGCGGACGGAACCATCCTTGGCCGGCAGATCGCGCACGTGCCCGTAGCTGGCCAGGACGTAGTAGTCCTTGCCGAGATACTTATTGATGGTTTTCGCCTTGGCGGGCGATTCGACGACAACGACGTTCATGAGGGGCGGATACTTCGCTCAGTTCGTTACCAAGTTCCTAACGGGATCCGGTGGCTTCGCCTGATCCCGCGCTCGTGCCTCGTATGGGGTAAGCGGTGGTTACCGGTGTGCGAGGCCAGTCGTCATAAAGGGTCTGCGGGGGCTTTGTAAAGCCGCGCAAAGCGGTTGCCCGGGTGGCGTTCGACCTTTCCGGCCAGTTCCAGTTCCAGCAGAACACCATGCACGACGGCGACCGGCAGGGCGCTGAGGCGCACCATGTCATCAACCAGAATGGGGTCCGCGCCCAGCAGTTCTTCAATGATGGCGCGCTCCGCGTTACCCGCTTCGGCGGGCTGTGGCGGTGGCGGCGAGACCGCTTGTGCAAGACCGCGGGGCGCGGATTGTGCCGTGTTATCAAGCGGCCGCAGTGCCGCCAGGGCGTCCAGCACGTCGGCGGCGGACTCGATCAGGGTGGCGCCGTCGCGGATCAACTGGTTGCAGCCGCCGGCGCGCGGATCGAGCGGCGAGCCGGGGATCGCGAAGACCTCGCGCCCCTGATCGCCGGCAAAGCGCGCGGTGATCAGCGAGCCGGAGCGTCTGGCCGCCTCGACCACCACGACGCCGAGCGAAAGCCCGGAGATGAGCCGATTACGGCGCGGAAAGTGGCGCGCCTGGGGCACCGTGCCCAGCGGCATCTCGGACACCACGGCGCCCTTGGCGCGGATTTCCGCCTGCAGGCCTTCGTTCTCCGGTGGGTAGATTACGTCGGCCCCGCCAGCGACCACAGCGATGGTCGGTTTCGGCAGGGTGCCGCGGTGGGCGGCGGTATCGATGCCGCGGGCCAGGCCGGAGGCGACCACGACACCGGCGGCGGCGAGGTCGGCCGCGATGCGCTCGGCAAGGCGCCGGCCGTTGGCCGAGGCGTTTCGGGCGCCGACGATACCGACACAGGGCGGCGCGAAGGCCGCCGCGCTGCCCAGCAGGCAGAGGACCGGCGGAGCGTCGTCCAGGGCGCGCAGCAGCGCCGGATAGTCGGGCTCGCAGAGGGCGATCAGGCGGCCTCCGGCCTTGCGGACCGCCTTGAGTTCGGCCTCCGCCTCGGCGGGCGGGCAAATGTGGAACCGGCGCTTGCCGCCGGCCCGCTGGGCCAGGTCCGGGAGGGCTTCCAGGGCCGCTGCCGGGCTGCCGTAGCGCTCCAGCAATTGGCGGAAAACCACAGGGCCGACATTTTCCGAGCGAATCAGCCGCAGCCAGTCGAGACGCTGGGTGTCGCTCAGGGGTTTCATTGCCGGGTCCGCCATCCACTTAAAATCGTCATGGGCGGGGCCAAAGGTCAAGATGTTAGCGGCTGCCGGGTGCGCTCAGGTCTTCTTGGCGCCGATCTTGGATTCCTCGCCTTTCAGCAGGCGGCGGATGTTCTCGTGATGGCGCAGCCACACCAGGGCAGTCAGGGCGCCGGTCAGTTGAACCATCTGCAGGTCGCCGAGGAGGAACCAGCTGAGGACCGGCGCGGCGGCGATGGAGAGTATTCCGGCCAGGGAGGAGTAGCGGAACAGGAAGGCGACGACCAGCCAGGCAAGGCAGCAGAGCGAGCCCAGCGCCGGTGACAGGGTCAGCAGCACGCCCAGGGTGGTGGCGATGCCCTTGCCGCCCTTGAACCCCAGCCAGACCGGAAAGAGATGGCCGAGTACCGCGCCGAAGGCGGCGGTCAGCGCCATGTCCGGTCCCCAGAGCTGGGCGATCAGCACCGCCGCGGCGCCCTTGCCGCTGTCGAGCACCACGGTGGCGGCGGCAAGACCCTTCCGGCCGGTGCGCAGCACGTTGGTGGCGCCGATATTGCCGGAGCCCATCTGGCGCAGGTCGCCGAGGCCGGCCAGGCGGGTCAGCAGCAGGCCGAAGGGGATCGAGCCCAGCAGATAGCCGCCTAGCAGGGCAGTTAGAATGTAGGGCCAGGCAAATTCCCAGGAGATCGGATCGGGCATGGCCGCCTCTCGCCGTCAGGCCGCTTCGAAGAGGGCGCGGCCGTCGACCACGGTGCGCTTTACGCGGCCCTGCACGGGCAGCCCCTCGAAGGGTGTGTTCTTGGACTTGCTGGAGAACGTCTCCGGCTGGATCTTCCAGGCCCGCTCCGGCTCGAAGATCAGCAGGTCGGCGGGGGCGCCCTTGGCCAGGCGGCCGGCGTTCAGCTTCAGGATCTCCGCGGGCCTTACGGTCAGCCGGGCGAGCAGGTCCAGCAGCCCGGCCTTGCCGCCGTGATAGATCTGCAGCGACAGCGGCAGCAGGGTTTCCAGACCGATGATGCCGGGCTCGGCGATGTCGAAAGGCACGCGCTTGGATTCCTGGTCATGCGGGCTGTGGTCGCTGGCGATGGCGTCGATGGTACCGTCGGCCACGCCGTCGAGGATCGCCTTGCGGTCGTCTTCGCTGCGCAGCGGCGGCGAGACCTTGGCGAAGGTGCGGTAGTCGCCGACCGCGAACTCGTTCAGGGCGAAGTAGTGCGGGGCGGTGTCGCAGGTCACGTCGAGGCCGCGCGCCTTGGCGCGGCGGATCGCCTCGACGCTCTCGGCGGTGGAGATGTGTGCCACGTGGTAGCGGCCGCCGGTCATCTCGACGAGGCGCAGGTCGCGCTCGATCATCATCACCTCGGCCAGCTTGGGGATGCCGGGCAGTCCGAGGCGGGTGGCAAGCTCGCCGCCGTTCATGGCACCGCCGGAGAGAGCCGGTTCCTCCGGGTGCTGCACGATCAGATGCCCGAAGGTCTTGGCGTAGGACAGCGCCCGGCGCATGACCTGGGCGTTGGCCACGGCCTTCAGACCATCGGTGAAGGCGACAGCGCCGTTTTCCGCCAGCAGGCCCATCTCGGTCAGCTCGTTGCCTTCCAGGTTCCGGGTGACGGCGGCGTAGGTGTAGACCTTCACGCGCTTCACTTCGCGGGCGCGGCGGGCGATGAACTCGACGCCGGCCACGTCGTCGATCACGGGGTCGGTGTTGGGCAGCCCGACCATGGAGGTGACGCCGCCGGCGGCCGCCGCGCGCCCGGCCGAGTCCATGGTCTCCTTGTGCTCCTCACCCGGCTCACGGAGTTGCACGCGCATGTCGACCAGCCCCGGCGCCAGGCAGGCACCGCCGCAGTCGACCGTCTGCATGCCTTCCGGCACCCCGTCCTTGAACAGGTCGGGGCCGAGATCGGTGATCTTGCCGTCTTCGGCCAGCAGGGCACCCGGCGCATCGAGACCGCTCGCCGGGTCCAGCAGGCGGGCGTTCAGATAGGCGGTACGGTGCTTGGGAAGGGGGCGGGTGCTCACACTTTATCTCATGCTTCGACGTTTATTGGCTGGCGTTCACGGGCTCACGCTTACTGGGCGGCCTGCTCCTGCTGGCTGCGGGCCAGATGGAGATTGTGATTGAGGGTCTCGAGGCAGGCCATGCGCACGGCGACGCCCATCTCGACCTGCTCCCGGATCACCGAGCGGTGGATGTCGTCGGCCAGCTCGCTGTCGATCTCGACGCCGCGGTTCATCGGCCCCGGATGCATGATCAGGGCATTGGGCTTGGCGGCCTGCAGCTTGTCCTGGTCGAGCCCGAAGAAGCGGAAGTACTCGCGGGTCGACGGCACGTAGCTGCCCTGCATGCGCTCGGTCTGCAGGCGCAGCATCATGACGATGTCGCAGTCGGCCAGGCCCTTGCGCATGTCGGTGAAGGTCTCGACGCCCATGCGCTCGATGCTGCTGGGCATCAGGGTCGGTGGCGCGATGAGGCGCACACGGGCGCCCAGGGTGGTCAGCAGGTGGATGTTGGACCGCGCGACGCGGCTGTGGGCGATGTCGCCGCAGATGGCGATCTGCAGCCCCTCGATGGTGCCCAGGCGGCGGCGGATGGTGAGGGCGTCGAGCAGCGCCTGGGTCGGGTGCTCGTGGCTGCCGTCGCCGCCGTTGATGACGGCGCAGTTCATCTTCTCGGCCAGCAGTTGCACCGCGCCGGAGTCCGGATGGCGCACGACCAGGACGTCGGGGTGCATGGCGTTCAGGGTCATCGCCGTGTCGATCAGGGTCTCGCCCTTCTTGATCGACGACCAGGCCACCGACATGTTGATCACGTCGGCGCTGAGCCGCTTCGCAGCCAGCTCGAAAGACGTCCTGGTACGCGTTGAACTTTCAAAGAAAAGATTGATGACCGTGCGGCCGGCCAGGAGGTCTTTCTTCTTGTCCTCGCCTCGGTTGAGGGCGACGTAGCCGTCGGAGAGGTCGAGCAAAAAGAGAATTTCTGGTGCCGTCAGCCCCTCGATCCCAAGGAGGTGACGGTGTCGGTAGCCTTCGTAAGAGGCCGACTTGCCGGGCGCGGATGTCATTAAAGCCGTCTTATGACACCGCGCCTGCCGGGGGGCAAGCGGCTGTCATTGCCGATGGGGGTTGGACTGTGGATTAATGCCGAGGAAAAGCGATTAAATTATGCCTTTTCCGCGTAGTCTGGCTCGTTCCTCAGGTCCGACATCAAGCAGTTCCTCCAGCACCGAATCGCTGTCCTGGCCGGCGCGCGGCGGCGCGAATCGATATTCGACCGGGGTCTCGGAAAACTTGATCGGGTTGCCGATGAGATCGACGGTGCCGTCCTTGGCGCCGCGGTAGGGCATCGAGATCTTCATCTCGCGGGCCAGCACCTGCGGGTCGGCGAAAACCTGGTCGAGGGTGTTCACCGGTCCGGCCGGTACCGCCAGCGCCGCAAGGCCGTCGACCCAGGCCTTCTGGGTGCGCTGGCGGGTGATCTCCGGCAGCAGCTCGTAGAGCGCGACGCGGTTGCGCACCCGGTTGGCGTTGGTCTGGAAGCGCTCGTCGGCGGCCAGTTCCGGACAGCCGGCGAATTCGCAGAAGCGGGCGAACTGGCCGTCGTTGCCGACCGCCAGGATGAAATAGCCGTCGGCGCAGGGCATCACCTTGTAGGGCACGATGTTGGGGTGCTCGCTGCCCTGGCGCTTGGGCACCTGGCCGGAGGTCAGATAGTTCAGCCCCTCGTAGGTCAGCCAGGACACCTGGGTGTCGAGCAGGCCGAGGTCGATGTGCTGGCCGATGCCGGTCATGCCGCGGTAGTGCAGCGCCGCCAGGATGGCGCTGACCGCGTACATGCCGCACATGATGTCGGCGATGCCGACGCCGACCTTCACCGGTTCGCTCTCGGGCTCGCCGGTCAGGCTCATGATGCCGCCCATGCCCTGGGCCAGATAGTCGTAGCCGGCGCGCGGCGCGTAGGGACCCGTCTGGCCGAAGCCGGTGATCGAGCAGTAGATCAGGCCCGGGTTGGCGGCCTTCAGGTCATCGTAGCCGAGGCCGTAGCGGGCCAGGTTCCCGACCTTGTAGTTCTCCACCAGGATGTCGCAGAAGCCGATCAGCTCGCGGGCCAGCGCCTGGCCCTCGGGCTTGGAGATGTCGATGCTGACCGAACGCTTGTTGCGGTTGGCGGAGAGGTAGTAGGCGCTCTCGGTGGTGTCCTCGCCGTCCGGGCCGGGCACGAAGGGCGGCCCCCACTTGCGGGTGTCGTCGCCCTGGCCGGGACGTTCGATCTTGATCACTTCGGCGCCGAGGTCACCCAGCAACTGGGTGCAGGTCGGGCCGGCGAGGATGCGAGTGAGGTCAAAGACCCGCAGTCCGGTCAGCGGTGCGGTCATCAGGCGGCAGTCCCATGCGGCGGAAACTATTCCGGGTTTTGCCGCGCCCCGGCGGAGCGGTCAAGCACCGACGGCGCACGGCTGCCTTGCGGTGCCAAGGGACGGTTCAAACGAGCAACAATACCAGCAACGGCAGGGTGAGCGCGGCGGCCAGGGTCTGCACGGTCAGGATGTTGGCGACCAGCCCCGGGGCGCCGCCCATCTGGCGCGCCAGGATGTAGGACGAGGTGGCGGCCGGCAGGGCATTGAAGAGGACGGCAACGGTCCAGGCCGGGCCATGGACGCCGAGCAGCCAGCAGAAGGCGGCGGTGAGCAGCGGCAGGCCGGCCAGCTTCAGCACGACCGCGGCGGCGACCCAGCCGCCGCTGGTCCGGGCGGCGCCGAAGTCGAGCCCGGCGCCGACCGCCAGCAGGGCCAGCGGCAGGGCGGCCCGGGCCAGGATGGTCAGCGTCTCATCGGCCACCGGCGGCAGGCCAAGGCCGCTGACGTTCAGCAGCAGGCCGAACAGGCAGGCGAGGATCAGGGGATTGAGCAGCAGCGCCTTCACCGGGCCGGGGCTTGCGGCACCGGCGGGGTTGCCCGGCCGGTCGCCGAAGCGCAGCAGGGCGGTGACGCAGATGACGTTCACGCTGGGCACCACCACGGCGACGATGAGGGCGGCGATGGAAAGGCCGGCCTGGCCGTAAAGGGCGAAGGGGATCGACAGGCCGATGTAGGTATTGGGGCGGATCGCGGTCTGCAGCACCGCGGTGACGGCGGGGCCGTTGCGGCGGGTGAGCAGATGGAAGCCCACCAGCAGGGCGCTCATGGTGAGGATCGCCAGTCCGACGGCGCCGGCCATGGCGGCGGCGGGCAGGGCCGAGAAGTCGGCCCGCGCCAGGGTGGTGGCGAGCAGCGCCGGCAGCAGGAACAGATAGGTCAGCCGCTCGGCCGGTTCCCAGAAAGCCTCGGTGAGCCAGCCTCGGCGCTGGATGGTGTGGCCGAGGAGAATGAGCAGGAAGACCGGCAGGACGGCGGTGGCGAGCGCTTGCATGGGGCCCGCTTCTAGCGCTGGCGGGGGGCTTGGCGGGAGAGGGCGTCGAGGGCGCCCTGCAGGATGTAGGCGGCGGCCATCTTGTCGACCACCTCGGCGCGGCGCTTGCGGGTCATGTCGGCCTCGTCGACCAGGAAGCGCTCGACCGCGGCGGTGGAGAGGCGCTCGTCCCAGAAGGCGACAGGCTGGGTGAAGCCGCCTTTTTCGACGAGGTTGCGGGCCAGCGCGCGCACCGACTGGCAGCGCGGCCCCTCGCTGCCGTCCATGTTCACGGGCAGGCCCATGATCAGGCCGCCGATCTTATATCGCGCACAGATCTCCGTGAGGCGCGCGGCGTCCTGGGTAAACTTGGTGCGCTTGATGGTCTCCAGCGGCGAGGCCACCTTCAGCGCCGAGTCGGAAATCGCCACGCCGATGGTCTTGCTGCCGGGGTCGAGCCCGATCAGGCGCTGGCCCGGCTGCAGCCGGGCGGCCAGTTCTGTGACGGTGAGGTCCATCGGCCGCAGGGCCTTTCGGGATGGGATCGAGGAAAACCAGTCCCTTATAGGCAGGCCCTGGCGGGGCGGCAAGGCGCCCCAATCTTGCGGCTTCCGGGGGCCGGTGCTAGGTTCCGGCGGATTTTGATCGCTCTGACGCCCGTGCCGGGCGTGTCCTGGGGAAACGCCCGGGACAGGCCGGCGGGCGGAGCTTTTTCCGGATAATGAGGGTTGGGGCCGATGTCGGTCGACAAGGAAACTGTCGCGAAGATCGCGAGACTGGCGCGCGTTCGCGTCGACGAGAGCCACAAGGAGGCTCTGGCCAAGGAGCTGTCCAACATCCTGGGCTGGATCGAGCAACTGTCGGAACTGGATACCGACGGTGTCGAGCCGATGACCTCGGTGGTCTCCATGACGCTGCCGCTGCGCGAGGACAAAGTGACCGACGGCGGCTATCCCGACAAGGTGACGGCCAACGCGCCGGAAGCCGCCCATGGCTTCTACGCCGTGCCGAAGGTAGTGGAATGATGAGCGATCTGACCAACCTGACCATCACCGAGGCGCGCGACCTGCTGGCCAAGGGCGAGGCCTCGTCCAAGGAACTGACGGAGGCGCACATCGGCGCCATGGAGTCCGCCCGCTCGCTGAATGCCTTTATCACCGAGACGCCGGAAAAGGCGCTGGCGATGGCGGAAGCCTCCGACGTCAGACGCAAGGCGGGCACGGCTGGCCTGTTGGAAGGCCTGCCGATCGGCATGAAGGACCTGTTCTGCACCGAAGGCGTGCTGACCACCGCCGCTTCCCACATCCTGGACGGCTTCCACCCGACCTATGAGTCGACGGTAAGTCAGAACCTGTGGAACGCCGGCGCGGTGATGCTGGGCAAGACCAACCTGGACGAGTTCGCCATGGGCTCCTCCAACATGACCAGCCACTACGGCGGGGTCGAAAGCCCCTGGCGCAAGGCCGGCGATAACCGGCCGCTGGTGCCGGGCGGCTCCTCCGGCGGCTCGGCCGCCGCGGTGGCGGCGCGCTGCGCCCTGGGGGCCACGGGTACCGATACCGGCGGGTCGATCCGCCAGCCGGCGGCCTTCTGCGGCATTGTCGGCATGAAGCCGACCTATGGGCGCTGCTCGCGCTGGGGCATCGTCGCCTTCGCCTCCTCGCTGGACCAGGCGGGGCCGATGACGCGCACGGTGCGCGACAGCGCGAGCATGCTGCGCGCCATGGCGGGCTACGACGCCAAGGACTCGACCTCGGTGAATGCGCCGGTGCCGGACTACGAAGCGGCGATGACCGGCAACATCAAGGGCATGAAGATCGGCATTCCGAAGGAATACCGCGTCGACGGCATGCCGACCGAGATCGATGCGCTGTGGCTGAAGGGCATCAAGTGGCTGGAGGAAGCCGGTGCGGAGATGGTCGAAATTTCCCTGCCGCACACCCGCTACGCCCTTCCGACCTATTACATCATCGCCCCGGCGGAAGCGTCGTCGAACCTGGCGCGCTACGACGGCGTGCGCTACGGGCTGCGCGAAGAGGGTGCCACCCTGGACGAGATGTACGAGGCAACGCGCGGCAAGGGCTTCGGCGCCGAGGTGCTGCGCCGCATCCTGATGGGCACCTACGTGCTGTCGGCCGGCTACTATGACGCCTACTACAACAAGGCGCGCAAGGTGCGCAGCCTGATTGCCGGCGACTTCGCCAAGGCCTATCAGAAGGTCGATGCGATTCTGCCGCCGACGGCGCCATCGGCCGCTTTCGGCATGGGCGACAAGATGGACGACCCCATCGCCATGTACCTGCTCGACGTCTTTACCGTGCCCGCCTCGCTGGCCGGGCTGCCGGGCATTTCGATCCCGGCCGGGCTGTCGCAGGACGGCCTGCCGCTGGGCCTGCAACTGCTGGGCAAGGCCTTCGACGAGGAGACGGTGTTCAAGGTGGCCGGCGTGCTGGAAGAGGCGGCGGGCTTCGACGCCAAGCCCGCCTTCCTGGCGGCGTAAGGCAGGGCGGAGAGAGAAAGATGGCATTGATCAAAGGCAAGACGGGCGAGTGGGAGATGGTCATCGGGCTGGAAGTCCATGCCCAGGTGATCTCCAAGTCGAAGCTATTCTCCGGCGCTTCGACCGAATTCGGCGCCGAGCCCAACAGCCAGGTGTCGCTGGTCGACGCGGCCATGCCGGGCATGCTGCCGGTGCTGAACAAGTACGTGGTGGAGCAGGCGGTGCGCACCGGCCTGGGCCTGAAGGCGCAGATCAACCTGACCTCGGTGTTCGAGCGTAAGAACTACTTCTACGCCGACCTGCCGCAGGGTTATCAGATCTCGCAGTTCCTGCAGCCCATCGTCGGTGAGGGCACCATCATCCTGGACCTGGAGGGCGGTGAAACGCGCGAGGTCGGCATCGAACGGCTGCACCTGGAGCAGGACGCCGGCAAGTCGATCCACGACCAGCACCCGACGCAGTCCTATATCGACCTCAATCGCTCGGGCGTGGCGCTGATGGAGATCGTCTCCAAGCCGGACATGCGCTCGGCGGAGGAGGCGGGTGCTTACCTCCGCAAGCTGCGCACCATCCTTCGTTATCTCGGCACCTGCGACGGCAACATGGACGAAGGCTCCATGCGGGCCGACGTGAACCTGTCGATGCGCCGGCCGGGCGAGCCCCTGGGCACGCGCACCGAGACGAAGAACGTGAACTCGATCCGCTTCGTGCAGCAGGCCATCGAGCAGGAGGCCCGGCGCCAGATCCAGATTCTGGAAGAGGGCGGCAAGATCGTGCAGGAGACGCGCCTGTACGACGGCATGAAGGGCACCTCGCGTTCCATGCGGTCCAAGGAGGAGGCGCACGACTACCGCTACTTCCCCGATCCGGACCTGTTGCCGCTGGAACTGGATGCCGCCTGGGTGGAGGGCATCAAGGCCGGTTTGCCGGAGCTGCCCGACGACAAGAAGGCGCGCTTCGTGAAAGACTTCGGCCTGCCGGTCTACGATGCCGGAGTGCTGGTCGCCGACCGCGACACCGCAGCCTTCTTCGAGACCGTGGCCGAGGGGCGCGACCCGAAGCTGGCAGCCAACTGGGTGATCGGCGACTACTTCGGTGCACTGAACAAGAGCGGCGCCGATCTGCACACGGCGCCGGGCGACGCCAAGAAACTGGGCGGCCTGCTGGACCTCATCGCCGACGGCACGATTTCCGGACGCATTGCCAAGGAGGTCTTCGAGGAGATGTGGGAGAACGGCCAGGAAGCCGATGCCATCGTCGAATCGAAGGGGCTGAAGCAGATCAGCGACAGCTCCGAGATCGAAGGGCTGGTCGATGAAATCATCGCCGGCAACCCCGGTCAGGTCGAGCAGTTCAAGGGCGGTAACGAGAAGATTCTCGGCTGGTTCGTCGGCCAGGTGATGAAGGCGACCCAGGGAAAGGCCAACCCGGGCCTGGTCAACCAGGTGCTGCGCAAGAAGCTGGGGTAAGCTGCGCCGCTTTCTGCGGCTTTTCCGATTGACCGCCCGTGCCTCAGGCGCGGGCGGTCATGCCGCCAAGCCGGTAGATCACGTTCTCCAGGCTATCCGGGCCGAGGTCCCGGTAGCTCTGCACCAGGCTGAGTACGATCCGCTCCTCCTGCGCCGCCGGCTCACCGGGGCGCCGGGCGTCGAGAACCAGATCGAGGACAACCTGAAAGGCCTTCTGCAGGTGGGCAGGCAGGCGGGATCTTTCATAGATATCCCATAACGCCGTCGAGCCGGACCTGCTCAACGCCTTCTGTGCCTTGGCGGTGGGGATGCGGGCCAGAGTGGCGAGGCCCGCACCGAAGAGTTCCACCTGGCCGGTGCAGAGCGCGCGCAGCAGCAGCGTCGGTGTCAGCATCCCCTTCAAATAGAGCCGCATCACCGCCGCATCGATTTCCTGAATGTCGCTCAGGGTAGACAGCGACAGAACCAGCGCCCGCTCGCGCGCGTGCTGAATGAGTCGCTCGGCCAAGGCCGCGGGCAAGTCGTGTTTCTCGACCAGGCGCGCCTGCAGGTCATCGGCCACCAAGGAGATCAGGCGTTCCTGGATATCGATCGGCAGTGTCGGACGGTCGACCAGAAGTTCATGAATCTCCCCATCGTCTGCGAAAGTATCGAGCAGGCTCTGGTAAGAGGCTTCGGAGATGTCGGCGCCGTCGTTGGCGAGCATCGCAGCGACGACGTCTTTCTTCCCCGTATCCACCAAGGCATCGGAAACCGGTTCGCTAAGCGCTTCGCGTTCGGCGATGGCGCGCTGCTTTACGGTGTTGCCGCCCTGGATAATTGAAATGAGATCTTCGTCGGTCAACGCCAGAGAACTCTGGAGCACCGGAACGGCAACGGTCTCGATATCGTCGGCCAGTTCGCGGGCGATAGCGCGGGGCAGGAGAGGGGAATTCTTGATGTGCTCGGCCAGTGTCCGGCGCACCTCGACTTCACTGTCGCGGGCCAGACATTTGAATATCTCGATCGCTACCAACCGCTCGGGCTCCGTCAACTCGCCCCGCGTGAAGGCGGCGCCCAGGCGGGCGGCCAGTTGCGGCCGGCGCTCGCCAGAGGGTGCGGGATCTACGCCGATTGGGCGGGTGGGGGCGAGAGCCTCGGTGTTCTCCCAAGCTGAGCGCGAAAGCCGCATAATAGAGCACCCATGATTAGCCATGTGATTAATAAAGGCTAATCAATATACGTATTTTCGTCAATATTTATCATCGTTTATTTGATCCAATATTGATTGGGTCTTGATTTGTATTTGAATAAAAATTTATGCGGTTTCGTCGCTGACCCGGTCGTTTGGCTTCAAGGTATCGCCGTTGGATCGTGGCTATCCGGCCAGGTGATTGCGCTTCAGGTAGACTGTGGTGTCCGTTGCCGCGGTGAGGCGTCTTGTGATGCCGCGGGGCTCACGCAGCCAGGCGCCCGCGCCGTAACCGGTACTGCCGTCACCGAGCGTCCCCGAGACGACGAAGATTTCCAGGCCCTTCGGCGCCGCCGACGCGTCGATGTAGTCCGGTGGCAGCGTGCCGCCGGCGGCGAGGCGCAGCAGCGTGATGTCCTCGGGATAGGCGGGATCGCGGTACAACGGCAGAACCTCGACGCCGGGGGCAACTGCCTGCCAGTCAGCCTTGGTACTGTCGATCACCACGTGATCGCGGCCGTCGCCGGGGAACTGGCACAGCTTTACGAAGATAATGCAGCCGTCCTTGGAGAAGGGCGCATGTGTGAACCCCGCTGGGTTCAGCAGGAAGGTGCCGGCGGGATAGTCGCCGTGCTCGTCGGAGAATATGCCATCGAGCACGAAGATCTCCTCGCCTTGCGGGTGTCCGTGTTCATGGAAGGCGGAGGCCGCATCGTAGCGCACCACCGAGGTGACCCGGCTGAACTCGCCATCGACGAGATCGAGACGCTTGCGCCAGACGGTGGGGCTGGGGCTTGCCTGCCAGTCCATGGCCGCCGTGTCCATCGCGGCTGGTTGGCTGAGGTCGGCATTCAGGCTGTCGCTCATCCCGGGCTCCTCTTCTTTTGTCGCTCAACAGCGCGATGAATCAGCAGGTAGGTAACGTTGGCTTGATCGGCAAGTTACGCTCACGGGCTTGTAATCGGCGCGCGGCGGCTGCATTTCTTCCAAGGGTAGGACGGCATGGGGCCGCCGCTTTCATTCCGTGGGGAGATGAGAATTCCATGACTATCGAACTCTATTCCTGGGCCACGCCGAACGGCCACAAAGTGCACATCATGTTGGAGGAACTGGGTCTTCCTTACAACGTGCATGCGATCAACATCGGGGCCGGCGACCAGTTCGATCCGGAATTTCTCAAGATCAGCCCCAACAACAAGATGCCGGCCATCGTCGATCCGGACGGGCCGGACGGCAAGGCGATCTCGCTGTTTGAAAGCGGTGCCATCCTGATCTATCTGGCGGAAAAGCACGGCAAGCTGTTGTCCAGTGCGCCGCGCGAGCGTTACATCACGCTGCAATGGCTGATGTGGCAGATGGGCGGTCTCGGGCCCATGCTGGGCCAGGCCCATCACTTCCGCAACTATGCGCCCGAGCGCATCGACTACGCCTACGACCGCTACACCAACGAGGCCAACCGCCTGTACGGCGTGCTCGACAAGCGGCTGGGTGAAGCGCCCTATTTGGGCGGCGACGACTACTCCATTGCCGATATCGCCGCCTGGCCGTGGACCCGCCATCCGGACCGCCAGGGCGTGGAGCGCGACGCCTTGCCGAACTTCAAGCGATGGTTCGATGCCATTGCCGAGCGCCCCGCCGTGCAGCGCGGCGTGAAAGTGTTGGAAGATCTGCGCACGGAAGGTTTCGACGACAAGGCGCGGGACATTCTGTTCGGTGCCGGTCAATACGCCAAGCGCTAGAGGCCGGGCGTTGACCCGCGAACATAAGCGCCACGACAATTGACTTGAGGGTGGCCGGCTTGGCACAAAGCAAGTCGGTCGTGCTGCTGGGAGGCGGGCGACTGCGCCGGCACTGACCGAAAGCAGGAACCGCCATGTCGCCCAAGCCGCCCAGCGGGCCCCATACGGCCCAAAACCCCACGGGGATCGATGCCTATAAGCCGGCGGAGATCGCCGCGCGGATCGAAGAGGCGGGAATCGGCAAGACCCGCCTGGGCCTTTTGCAGATGATGGCGCTGAGCATGCTGGCGGGCGCCTTCATCGCCTTCGGCGGAGCCTTCTATACCCTGGTGATGACCGGTGTCGAGCCGGGCTTCGGCCCGGCGCGGCTGCTGGGCGGCGCGGCCTTTTCGTTGGGCCTGATCCTGGTGGTGGTGGGCGGCGCCGAGCTGTTCACCGGCAATGCCCTGATGGTGATGGCTTGGGTCGACCGGCGCATCGGCACCGGTGCGATGCTGCGCGCCTGGCTGATCGTCTACTTCGGCAATCTGATCGGGGCCCTGGGCGTTGCCGTGCTGATGGCCTGGTCCGGGACGCTGAGCGGCGCGACCGGCGAGCTCGCGGTGCGTATCGCCGAGGCCAAGATGGCCCTGCCGCCGGTGGAGGCGCTGGTCCGCGGCGTTCTGTGCAACGCGCTGGTTTGCCTTGCGATCTGGTTGACCTTTGCGGCGCACAGCGTCTCCGGCAAGATCCTCGCGATCCTCTGGCCGATCACCGCTTTCGTGGCGCTGGGCTTTGAGCACTCCATCGCCAACATGTATCTGATCCCCGTCGGTCTGATGAGCGGCGCGCAGGGCAGTTTTGCCGGCGTGCTGGGCAATCTGGTGCCGGTGACCCTGGGCAACATCCTCGGCGGTGCCGGCGGCGTGGCGCTGGCCTACTGGGCGGCTTATCGCCGCTCGGCCGGTTAGGGCGCGGCCATCCGGCCTGGGAGGAGTGGCTGGGAAAGGGCTGGCCCTGACGGCGCCACGAACCGATATTAACAGGGGCTTGCCCGATGTCCGGCAGGCAGCAGGGTCCCGTGGGGCACGGGACCCGACTTTTTTTGGGTAGGATAAAGACAAAGGGAGACCGGGTCCGTGACCATCGAACTCTATACCTGGGGCACGCCGAACGGCCGCAAGATTTCCATCGCTTTGGAAGAGATGGGCCTGGCCTATTCAGTGCATCCCATCAACATCATCAAGGACGAGCAGTTCGCTCCCGACTTCCTGAAGATCAGCCCGAACAACAAGATACCGGCGATCGTCGATCCGGACGGTCCGGACGGTGAGCCGCTGGCGTTATTCGAGAGTGGCGCGATCCTGATTTACCTGGCTGAGAAAACCGGCCAGCTGATGCCGAAGGATGCCCGGGCCCGTTCCACGGCGCTGCAGTGGCTGATGTGGCAGATGGGCGGTTTCGGACCGATGGCCGGGCAGGCGCATCACTTCCGCCGTTTCGCCAAGGAGCAGATTCCTTATGCGATCGACCGCTACACCAACGAGACACGACGGCTATACGGTGTGCTGGACAAGCGGCTGAACGAGGCCGACTACGTGGCCGGCGACTACAGCGTCGCCGACATCGCGATCTTTCCCTGGGCAGCCCGCTACGAATGGCAGGGTATTGCCCTGGAGGACTTCCCCGCCGTCAAACGCTGGTACGACGCGATCGACGCACGGCCGGCGGTCCAAAAAGGGATGGCAGTCCCTGGTTGAGTCGGCGGCTGAACCGGCGGAAGACCGGCTCGAAAATCAGTTTTTCAGGCGGAAGGCCGGCGGCCGCGGCGGCGGCCCTTGGGCATCGCGATGAGTTCGGCGGGCGCTTTCTGCCCGATGCCGGCGAGGTCCATCAGTTCCTCTTTGCAGCGCTGCAGATTGGCCAGTTCCCGGGAGTCGTCCCGGTCGTAGACCTCGACACAGCTTAACTTGATTTCGACCAGATCGATAAGCGTCTCGACAGACGATCGTGTAAGGCTCATGAGAGTCCCCTGCTGATTTGATTAGCCCTCTGGAGGCATTTTTCGGGTTAACCGGTTAAGGGGACGTAAAGCCTAACGAAGATCGTTGTGAATAATTCACCTTCCTCACCGGACGTCGTGCCGGCCGGCGGGGCCGGGAGCCGGTGCAACCGTCTCCGCCGAGGTGTCGGCGGGCTGCCTGCTGGGGGAAAAAAGCCGCAGCAGGCGGCCGTCTATGACCGCCAGCCCGGCGAAGATCAGCAGCATGCCGCTGAGCGCGGTGAGGGTAATCCGCTCGCCAAGGATGAGAGTGCCGAGCAGCAGTGCGGTGATCGGCACCAGGAAGGTGACCAGCAGGACGTTGGTCGCCCCGGCGCTGGCGAGAATGCGGAAATAGAGGATGTAGGCAAAGGCGGTGCTGACCAGACCGAGGGTCAGCAACGCGGTCCAGGTGGCGGTATCCGGGCTGGCAGTCCAGGGCCGGTCGAGGAGCGCGGCCACGGGCAGCATGATGAGGGCGGCTGCGGTCGTCATGCCGGCGGCGGCGACCAAAGGTGAGAGGTGACGCAGTCGGCGGCCGTAGATGCCCGAGCAGGCATAGCAGACGGCGGCCCCGAGCACAGCGAACTGGCCCCAGGACTGCGCGTCCAGGCCCGCGAGGGCGCCGGGACCAACCAGCACCAGAGCGCCCAGAAAGCCGACCGTGATGCCGGCGGCGCCGCGTCGGCTCATCCGCTCGTCCCGGGTGAGAAAGTGCGCCAGCACGAAGGTGAAGAGCGGCGTGGTGGCGTTGAGGATCGAGGCGAGGCCGCCGTCGATGCGGGTCTGGCCCCACATGATCAGCGAAAAGGGCAGTGCGTTGTTGATCAGGCCCATCAGCGCGAGCGGGGCCCAGTCGGCCAGGCGAGCCGGCATCCGGTGCCCGGCCAGGCGGGCCAGGATCAGCAATGTCAAGGCGGCGGTGGCGACCCGTCCGGCGGCGACGGTTGCCGGGTGCAGATCGCGCAGGCAGATCTCGGTGAGAAAGAAGGAAAGGCCCCAGACCGTAGCCAGCAGGCAGATCTGGACCCAATCGCTCGGTTTCATTTGTAGGGGATGCATACAACTGGGGCCCAAAACGACAAACGGCGATGCCAGCATAGCGGGAAGGCCAGGGGAGGCTATCCGCTTCTTGTGCGGCGGCGGCGCTCAGCCCAACTGGCGCGCGGCGGCGGCAAGGCCGACGAATGCGGCGTCGGGGCGGACGATCAGCCAGGTCGGAATCGCCGCAAGGTAGTCGCGAAACCGCCCTTTGTCCTCGAAGCGGGCGCGGAATCCCGAGGCCGCGAGGAAGTCCGGGAAGCGCGGCAGGATGCCGCCGGCCAGGAAGACGCCGCCCTGGGCCCCATAGCTGAGCGCGACATTGCCGGCGAAGCTGCCGAGAAACAGGCAGAAGCGGTCGAGGGCGAGGCGGCAGAGGTCGTCGCTGCCATCAAGGCCGCGGCGGGTGATCTCGGCGGCACTCAGCGGCGCCGACGTCGCTCCCTGCAAGCGGGCGAGCCCCCGGTGGATGTTGGCGAGGCCGGGGCCGGACAGCAGGCGCTCAGCGGAGACATGGCCGAAATCCTCACGCAGAACGGCGAGAAGTTCGGCCTCGAGAGCGTCGGCCGCGGGCATGGTGGCGTGGCCGCCCTCGCTGATCAGGGGGACATCGTGCGGCTCCGCCGGGACCAATGCGGCGACCCCGAGGCCGGAGCCGGGACCGAACACCGCACGCGGGCCGTGCGCCGCCGGCTGCGTCGGCCCAATGCCCAGCGTATCGCCGTCGGTGAAGTGAGTGAGGGCGAGAGCCATCGCCGCGTAGTCGTTGAGCAGACGGACATGGCTGAAGCCGAAGCGCTGGCGCAGTTCGCCGATGGTCGTGTCCCAGCCGGCGTTGGTCATCACGGCGCGGGCGTCGTCGACGGGGCCGGCGAAGGCGAATACGGCGGCCTGGGGGACCTGCCGGCAGCCGAACTGCATCATTGCCGCGGCGACGGCATCGTAGGCGGTGGGATAGTCCGCCACCGCGAGATGCAGAGCCGGACCCGGCTGGCCGTTCTGCATCAGGGCAAAACGTGCGTTCGTGCCGCCGACGTCGGCCAGCAGAGCGGTGAGGGGACCGCCGGCGGCGCTCACCGGGGTGGTGTCCTCTGCTGCAGGACCTCCAGGAAGGTTTCGCGCCAGGCCGTTACGTCATTCTTCGCGATGGCCTCGTACATCGAGCGCCAGCGTTCCTGACGGGCCTTCAGGGGCATGTTGAGCGCCTCCTGCATGCGCTCGGCAACACCTTCGACGTCGTAGGGATTGACGATCAGCGCCCCGTCCAATTCCCGCGCCGCGCCGGCGAAGCGCGACAACACCAGGACACCCGGGTCTTTGGCCGATTGGGCAGCGACGAATTCCTTTGCGACCAGGTTCATGCCGTCGCGCAGAGGAGTCACCAGCCCGACGCGGCTGACGCGGAAGAAACCGGCCAGCACCCGGCGGCTGAAACTCTTGTTGAGATAGCGGATCGGCACCCAGTCGTATTCTGCGAAAGTGCCGTTGACGTGTCCGGCTGTCGCCTCCAGTTCGCGCCGGATATCGACGTAGTCGGAGACGTCGGAACGCGATGGCGGATTGATCTGGAGGAAAACCACCTTGCCGCGGTTGTCGGGATAGCCGGTCAGCAAATGCTCGAATGCCTCGATACGCTTGATCAAGCCTTTGGAATAGTCGAGGCGATCGACGCCGATGATCAGGTCGCGGTTACCGAGGCTTTCCTCCAGCCGCGTCACCTGCTTGCTGCCTTCGCTGTCGGTCGCCATCTTGGCGAAGATCTCCGTATCGATGCCGATCGGGAAAGCCTGCGTGCGCAGAGTCCGGCCGAAAGCTCTTACGACGCCGTCCTTGTCGACCTCGCCGCCGGCTTCGCGGCGGATGTAGTCCTGGAAACAGAGCAGATGGTCCTCGGTTTGAAAGCCGAGGAGGTCATAGGCGCAGAGCGCCTTCACGATCTGCCGGTGCTGCGGTAGCGCCAGCAGCACCTCCAGGGACGGCCAGGGGATGTGCAGGAAGAAGCCGATCTTCTGGCGGCAGCCGGCGGCGCGCAGGTTCTCGGCCAGGAGGGTGAAGTGATAGTCGTGAACCCAAACGGTATCGCTTTCCTGCAGCAACGGCTGCAGGCGATGGGCAAAGAGCGCGTTGACCCGCTGGTAGCCCGCCCAGGTCCGCTGCGCAAACTCCGCCAGGTCGAGGCGATAGTGGAAGAGGGGCCAAAGCGTCGAGTTGGAGAAGCCGACGTAATACTCGTCGTAGTCTCGCTGCGTCAGATCGACGGTTGCGTAGGTGATCTTGCCGCCTTGCGTCGAGGTCGGCTGACCGTAGTCGCGGTCCAGGACCTTGCCGCTCCAGCCGAACCAGACGCCGCCGCGCTCGCGCAGCGCCGCCCGCACGGCAACCGCCAGACCGCCCTCGGAACCCGGTTTGGACTGCTTGACCGCAGCGACGCGGTTCGAGACGACGACGAGGCGGCTCAATAGGCTTCCTCCCAGGTTTTCGACAGCCGCATCGCCGAATTGATCAGCCCGACCATGGAGTAGGTCTGCGGGAAGTTACCCCAAAGCTCCCGGCTGTCGGTGGCCATGTCTTCGGACAGTAGACCGAGGGGATTGCGCGCGGCCAGCATGGTCTCGAACAGCTCTCGTGCCTCTGCGGTGCGGCCGACGGCCGCCAAGGCGTCGATGTACCAGAAGGTGCAGACGTTGAAGGCGACCTCCGGTGCGCCGAAGTCGTCCGGCGCCGCATAGCGATGCAGAAAGCCGCCCTTCAGGAGCTGCTTTTCAACCTGTTCAAGAGTGCCGAGGAAGCGCGGGTCCTCGGCGGAGAGAAAGCCGATCTCCTGCAGGCACAGCAAGCTGGCATCCATGTCGTCGCCTTCGAAGGCGGAAACCAGGCTATGCAGGCGCGGGTTCCAGGCGCGCTGCAAGATTCCTTCCCGAATGTGCGCGGCGGCCTCGGCCCAAAACGCACTGCGCTCGGTCATCGCAAGACGGGTGGCGATCTTCGCCAGGCGGTCGCAAGCGGCCCAGCACATGACGGCGGAGTAGGTATGGACCTGCTGGCGGGTACGCAACTCCCACAGGCCCGCATCCGGCTGATCCCACAGGCGGATCGCCTTGTGCCCCAGGACCTCAAGCTTTTCAAACAGGGTGACGTCACCGGGATGTTCCAGGCGGCAGTCGAAGAAACTCTGCGTCGAGGCGAGGATCACGCTGCCATAGCCGTCATTCTGGATCTGGGTGTAGGCACCGTTTCCCAGGCGTACGGGCCCCATATTGCGGTAACCCGCCAGAGAGGAACAGGTCGTCTCGTCGAGGCGGGTTTCCTGCGAAATACCGAAAACCGGCTGCAGGTGGCCGTCGTCGGAGGTCGCGTCCACGTTGGAGGAGACGATATTGGAGATATAGGAGAGATAGTCCTCCATCGTCTTGGTCGCGCCCAAACGGTTCAAGGCGTGGACGACGAAATAGGAGTCGCGCAGCCAGCAGTAGCGGTAGTCCCAGTTGCGGCCCGAATCGGCAGACTCCGGAATTGAGGTGGTCATGGCGGCGATAATGGCGCCGGTCTCCTCGTAGCTGCAGAGCTTCAAGGTGATGGAAGCGCGGATGACCGCCTCCTGCCACTCGAAGGGCAGGGCGAGATAGCGCGCCCACTCATGCCAATAGTCATTGGTCTTACGGAAGAACTGCCAGCTTGTTTCGTCGACCGGCGCCGTGAGGCTTTCGTCCGGCCCGAGGATCAGCGAGATCGGACGGTCGAGGATGAAGGGAACCTCTTCCTGAATATAGGTGATCGGCGCATCGGTCGTCAGGCGCAAGATCATGTGCGGCATGACGTAGCGGATATGGTTGCTGCCGCGCGTCGTCTGCGGGGTGCCGCTGCCATAGCCGTAGGCCGGGCGGATGCGCAGGCGGATCCGCGGGCTGCCCGATACCGGACGCAGGTGACGAATGATGGTGGGGGGGCGGAAGATCCGGCCGTGATGCTTGAAGCGGGGGGCAAAGTCGGTGACTTCGACGACGCCGTCGCCCGAATCATAGAGCCGCGTCATTACGATGGCGGAGTTCCGGCGATAGTGCTGCTCCGAGCGCCGGAAATCCTGCACTTCGATGTCGTAGATGCCCCGTTCCGGCAGGTCCTCGCCATCGAGCAGACTGCAAAACACCGGATCGCTGTCGAAGCGCGGCATACAGGACCACACGATGCGGGCCTTTGCATCGATCAGCGCGCCGAAGGAGCAGTTGCCGATGATGGCAAGGTCTAGCGAACTCATCTCGTCCCCTTTCGCTGGTCTCAGGCCTGTGGGTCGCCCGCCTGTGGGTCGCCGGTTAGTGGATCAGGGGCGAGCCAAGTCTGCAGCCAAGCATAGACGGCTGCTTCGTCCGGCAGGCGATAGCCCGCCGCCGAAGCCCCCGCCAAGCCGACGCGGATCGACATCCCGCCCAATCGGTTTGTTACCGTGAAGCCGTCCTCGTCGGTCACGTCGTCCCCGATAAAGACCGGCTTACGGCCGGCGAAAGGCGGCTCTTGCATGAAAGCAGCGATGGCAGTGCCCTTGTTGGCGCCGGAGGGTTTCACTTCGAGAACCATCTTGCCGCATTTCAGTTCCAACGCTGGAACCTCAGGCGCGATGAGCTCGCTGAGGAGGGCGTGCAATTCCGCCTCGTACGCCGGTGCATTGCGGAAGTGCAGGGCCAGCGACTGCTGCTTGTCTTCCAGCAACAGTCCGTGACGGGCCTCGACAAAGGTCGCGAGGCGCGGGCGCAGCGGCTCCAGCAACGCGGCCGTATCGTCACGGTGAACCACAGCATCGGCGCTGCGGCGCTCCAGCCCGTGAACACCGGCGCAGGGCAGGTGCAGCGGCGAGAAGAGACTGTCGAGGTTGGCGATGGCGCGCCCACTGATCAGGGCCACGGCACCGCCGACCCGCTGCTCGAGACGCCGAAGCAGTGTCCGCAATTCTTCGGAAACGCGCACTGCGTCGGGATGCGGTTCGATTGGGAGGAGGGTCCCGTCGACATCGAGGAAGAGGGCGTAAGAAGCAGGAGAGGAGCTCAGGACCGGCTGCCGCGCAGATCGATCGCGGTCCTCGGTGGGCTGCTGCGCGCCGGAGGAATCGCTATCGTTGGCGTCGGGAGGCTGGCAAGGAGATTCCGCGTTCGAAGTCAAAGGTGCCTACATCCTGCTCGCAATCTCGAGGCAGCGGCACGTCCGAAGCGCATGACCCCGTCCTATACCCCTGTTGAAGTAGCCGCCGAGCCGAACGATGGCAAGGCATTCATTTCGTCTCCTGGCTAACGGTCGAGCCCTGCAGGCTTTCGCCGCGGCGGCTTGCGCTGGCCGGTGAGCTCGGCAAAGACCGTCTTCAAGAAGGTGCTTTCGAGTGCCGCATCGTCGGTGCCGGCCGGCCGGGGCTGGCTCTGCGGCATGTCGCGGGAGGAATCTGCTGCTGTCATCCGTCTGCCTCGCGTTCCCAGATTTCTGATCAGCCAAAAATTGCGTAAAACGCAATTAAATGCAATCGGAAAACACGAAATTAAATACTTACTCAATCCCAGGATTAGGGTCGAAGGATAAGAGCAAGACGCTGAATGACGCCGAAACTATGGAAATCGCAACGAAAGGGGGGTCAGCCGCGAGGGCGCAGCCTGACCCAGGTGACGGGCGCCACCCACTCCACCGCCACGTTCTGTTCGATGGGGGTGGCGGCGTTTACCGAGACCAGGGTGACCTCGCCCGCCTGGTGGCCGGGCTCAACGATCTTCACAAGTTGGCGGCCGTCCTTGGTCTGCACCACACATTCCCGGCCATAGCACTTCGCAGGGTCGAGTCCTTCTTCGCGGGAGTAGCCCAGATGCTCCCCGTCCTTGAACCGCGGCGCCATCGAGTTGCCGCGCACGACCACGCAGACGCCGCCGCCTTCGCCCTGCGGCGCCTCGATCTTGTAGAGGCCTGAGCCTTTTTCGTGGTCGTCGATAGACAGTACCGTTTCGCCGGCTCCGACATAGCCCACTACCAGGCTGGAAACCTTGGCGCCCGGCGCGACGGCGGTGCCGAACTTGCCGACCAGATCATCAAGGGAGGTTTCGAGATAGTCGGCCATCTCGACGGCTTCCTCAATCTTGATGCCGCGGCTGCGGTTCAAGATCTCGGTGATGCGGGAAGGATCGAGGCCCATGTGCTTGGCGAGTCCCCGCTGGGTCTTGCCGAGCTGACGCAGGCGATCCTGGAACCAATGTTTCTGCATAGCCATAGATTGCGAAATTTGCCATTTGAAGTCTATTGCGAAATATGCAATTTTTGAATCCGTTAGGTTGTGACGATAAAAGGCGTTCGCGTTTTCGGAATGTCGTCCCATCGTCAGCGGAAGACAGCCGGCAGTTCCAGCCGGCACACAGGCGGAGAGGAGAGCTATGCAGCAGGCAGCAAAGCATCGTCCGGAGCGGCGACGGACAACGGCAGCAGCGTTGACCCAACAGGTACTGGCTTTCCTGGCAGACGGCCTGCCGGATGGCTGGATCAGCCAATCCCTGCCGTCGCAGGGCAAGGCCGGTGGCGCGGCGTCCGCGGGCGGGCCAGGCAGCGCAGGGGACATTCTGATCATTTCGCCCCGCGGGCGATGCCACTTCCTGTTTGTCCGCGCGCCGGAGGACCGCTGGTGGGACGGGGGACCCAGAAGCGTCGCCGCCGAGACGTTTTCGGAGGCGGAGGCCCAGCTGGCCCACCAACTGCGCATGGCCGGGCACAAAGCGCGGGCCATATGGGGCGAGAAGGATCTGGCCCAGGCTCTCAGGGCCTGGGGCTGTCCCGTCGTTCGTCCGGTGACTTTCGCGCCAAGACGGGCAGGCATCGTATCCTTGTCGGCGCGGACCAAGGCGGCGGAGCCCGGCCGCGCCACCCTGCATCTCAGTGCCTGGCGGAGGTCGCCCCATGCTTAAGGAGGGGAGGTTTCAGGGGCCGGTGCTTGAGCCGCCTGCGGGGGGCGTCGCTGACTTCGGCAAGATCGATGCCGTGGTCGCGCTGGGGCTGCAGTTGGCACGGCAGGCCGGGATTCCCGCGCCGACTCTGCGCGATGCGGTTTGGGAACTGCTGCTGGAGGCCGGAGACACCCTGCGCCGCCTGCCCAACAGGGAACACGGCTGGCTGACCGCGGCGTCACGCGGCCACTGGCCGGACTACGTCCGCAGTGCCGCAGAGGACTTCAGCGCAGACGGATCGGCCGGGCGGCGCGGTCCGGCTAGCGCGGAGGCCATCGACCGCCTGGATGCGGTGTTGCTCTGGCTGCCGCACGCGGCCGGCAGCAATCCCAAGCGCGACCCAAAACGCGACGTGGCCCTCCTTTTCGCTCTGGCCTGCGGCGTGAAAGTCGTCACCTTGCGCCGGCGGTTCGGATGCGGGCGGCGCACAGTCTATGACGCGCGCGACCGGGGGATCGCCCGAATCTGCGGCTGGTTGCGGGCCGAGAGTACGTTCTGCCGCGGCCTGGCCTGAGCCTGGGTGCTGTGTGGCGTCAGTTCGCCTGAATTTGCTTGGGAAGGTAGCGGCCATCCTTGAGGCCGTCGAAGAGATCCTCGACCTGGGGGTGGCCGACGGCGGCACCGCTCTCGTCCGGCACCAGGTTCTGCTCCGACACGTAGGCGACGTAGGCGGTTTGCTCGTTCTCGGCGAGGAGGTGGTAGTACGGCTGGTCCTTCGCCGGCCTGATGGCCTCGGGGATCGCTTCCCACCATTCCTCGGTATTGGCGAAGGTGGGATCGACATCGAAGATCACGCCACGGAAAGGAAAGAAACGATGACGAACGATCTCGCCGATTTGGAACTTGGCCGTCCGCATTTTCCTGCTGCCTTGCCTCCGCGTTTGCGACGTCGCTGCCGCCTAAGAGTCATATGCGCGTCTGCACCACCGAAACAAGCCCAATGATGAGTCCGCGTAAGACTCTCTCAGGGCAAATTTCGCTTCGGAATTGGCGCAAAAACGGCGTGAATCACGCCTAGTTTTCGTCGAAAGAAATCAATTTAAGATGCTGAAATATATAGAATAAACAATTCATCTCAATAGCGTTCCGCTTCAAGATTTCCCGGCCGGTGCCGAAGGTGCGCTCGACTGCCCCGGCCGGCCGATCACACTTAAGTCTTTGTTAAACGAAAGCGCGTCGAATCCCGACTCTGGAGGATCAGGACTCGTTCATGTCATGACGGCAAGGCGAGCCTCCGGTGAGAGGAATGCGATGTCCGTGAATGAAGTGGTCCAACGGGTCGGCAGAGTCTGCCTGACGCGTGCCGCGCAAAGTCTGCGTAGTTGCAGCGCGCCGGTGCGCGGCCGGCTGTGCCGCGCTTTGGACCCGGTCCTGCGCGATGAGCGGGGCACCGCCTTGATCGAATTTGCCCTGGTGGTCGTGCCGTTCCTGCTGCTGCTCATCGGGACGATGGAACTCTCGTTGATGTTCTTTACCGACGCCGTCATCGAGGGCGCGACCAAGGAGGCAGCGCGACAGATCCGCACCGGACATGTTCAGGAGTCGGAGGACCCCGTGGTCGCCTTCCAGGCAAAGCTCTGCGATTCTCTGTTCAATATCATCGACTGTTCGAAGGTCGCCTTCAATGTGCAGACTTTTTCGAATTTCGGTGCGGTGTCCATGCCTCTTGAGCTTGACGAGGATGGCGAGCCGGTCGGCATCGGATTCCTGCCCGGCGGCAGTGGTGCCGTGACCGTTGTGCGAACCATGTACCACTGGAAATTCTTCACGCCGTTGATTGCGGAGTTGATCCCGGCCGGCCCCGGCGGTCCTCTGCTGGTCTCGACCGTGGCTTTCCAGAACGAACCTTACAACGTGAACTGACGATGTGCGCGTTCCGGCATATTCTGCGTGACGAACGCGGCACAGCGGTGGTCGAATTTGCGTTCCTACTGCCGATCATGTTGATGCTGCTCGTTGGGGTAGTCGAACTGACAAACTTACTGCGTCTGGATCGTAAGGTCGGGGACGCCGCCCAAACAGTTGCTGACCTCGTGACCCAACGGAGCGAGGTGAGTACGGCCCAACTTGACGACATTCTGACGGCGGCCGAATTGATTTTCGATCCATTTCCAGTGGCGCCGCACGGCATCGGCATCGTCGGTGTGCAGTTTGACCCGGATACGGGAAATCCGACACTGGACTGGTCCAGGAGCAAGAACGGCGGCGACATTCCCGATGCCCTGACGCTGGCTGCCGGTCTCGGGACACCCGGAGAGGGAGTCGTCGTTGTCCGGGTCACTTATGACTACACCCCGCTATTCTTCAGTTTCATGATAGGCAACGCCAGTATCGAAGAGACGGCGATCCTGCGCCCGCGGCGCAGTTCCACTGTGGAAGGCCCAGCGTCGTAAAAGTTTGTCCTGAGTAGGGACGGAGAGACTGTCATGCGAAAATTTTCGGAATGTGCCCAGAGAGCCGTTACTTACGTTGCCGGGTCGTCTGCAGAGTGCTGCGCTCAGTTCCGACGGAACTGGTCGCATTTTCCGCGCAACGACCGCGGCAATGTCGCCATCATTATCGGCTTCAGTGCTATCGCGCTTGTCGGTAGCGTTGGCGTCGCTGTGGACACTTCCGTCGCGTACAACGTCAAGGCCCAGTTGGGCACGGCGGTCGATGCCGCGGCGTTGGCGGGCGCCCGTGCATTCGCCAGTCCGAACCGTGATGCCGACATTCAGAACTTCTTCAATGCCAATTTCCAGGATGGCTACATGGGGTCCGTCCTCCAGCAGCCGCTGGAGATTGCGACCGATCCTGAAGCGCGAACCGTCACGGTGACCGCGCGGGCGACCATTCCGACCTTCTTCATGCGGGTACTCGGCACGGATTCGACCGACATCGCTGCGACCGGACAGGCAACGTTGTCGTCGCGCGATGTCGAGGTATCGCTTGTGCTGGACGTCACCGGATCGATGAAGGACGATATGGAGGATTTGAGGGCAGCGGCCAACGGTCTTGTCGATATCGTCGTGCAGGACCAGCAGGAACCCTTCTACTCGAAGGTGGCGTTGGTTCCCTATTCCGCAGCGGTCAACGTCGGCAGTTACGCCGACCAGGTTCGCGGCAGCCTCACGGCCGGAGTCTGCGAATATCCGGACGACGAGCCGACCTGCACGCAATTTCGTTTCCCGGATGCCAGTTACTATCACACCTTGCAAACCTTTGACGCCACCACCTGTGTGACGGAACGTTCCGGCCCCGACCTTTCAACGGATGCCGCGCCCGACCTGGCACCTCTGGGGCCGGCCTTTTTGGGGTCGGGCAATCCTTGCCTTGCTTACGAGATCCTGCCACTCAGCAGCAATAAGACGGAGCTACACAATCGCATCAACGCCCTTGAGCATGGAGGCTCTACGGCTGGTCACCTCGGCGTCGCCTGGGGCTGGTATATGATCTCGCCCAACTTCGGCGACCTGTGGCCCGCCGAGAGCAAGCCGAAGCAATATGGCGAGATCCACCTCGGACGTAAGGTGCTGAAGGTCGTTGTGATCATGACCGACGGCGCATTCAATACGCTCCATTATGACGGTGTGATCGCCAAGAATTCTGGTTCGGGCAGCGGTAGTAGCAGCGAAAAGATCGATCATAATGGGACCAACGGCAGTTCGTTCACGCAAGCAGCGGCTCTCTGTACCAACATGAAGGCGGCGGGCGTAGAGGTCTATACCGTGGGATTTGCCGGCGCGAGCACCGGCCCGGCCGCGGACTTCGTGAGCAACTGCGCGACGGATGCGCAGCATGTCTACCTGCCGTCCACCGGCACGGAACTGAAGCAGGCCTTCCGCGACATTGCGGTGCAGGTCTCGAACCTCCGGATCTCGATGTAGGGTATGCTGTCGTCTGAAGGCGGCGACAAGAAAATGCGATAATCGCAATTTTTCTGTTGCACAGTCCGCACAGTTCGGGCATCTTCTCAATCTAACGTCCGGGAATTGGCGTCGAGGCCGCAACGGCCGCTTCCGACCGACCGCCAGCCCGGCCTTTCTCTTCAAAGTTCATGCAGGATCCGACGCGATGCCGAAGCGAAGCAGCGCGGCGGCGGGCGATGCCGTTCCGCCGCGAAAGCCCGTGGCGAAACGCGCGGCCGCCCGCAAGAGCGCAAAGCCTGCCGCTGCCGAGCTGTCGCCCCTCGACTACATGCTGCAGGTGCTGCGCGATCCCGAGGCCAGCCCGGCCGAGCGCAAGTGGGCGGCGGAGAAGGCGGCACCCTACCTGCATCCGCGCCTGCAGACGGTGGAGCACGGCGGCGCGGTAACGCTGCGCCACGAAGACGCGATCGAGGACCTCAAGTGAACGCGAAGGCGGCGGCGGGCGAGCAGGCCATCCGCCAGCGCCTGAAGGACGATCTGCCGCACTACGCCGAACGCTGCCTGAAGATCCGCACCAAGGCTGGCCGGTTGGAGCCGCTGGTGCTGAATGTCGTGCAGCGGCACATCCACGACCGGCTGGAAGCGCAAAGGGCGGCTACCAGTAGGGTGCGGGCCCTGATTCTGAAGGCGCGGCAGCCGGGCGTCTCCACCTACGTCGGCGCGCGCTTCTATTGGAAGGTAACGCACGGGCGGGGCCTGCGCGCCTTCATCCTGACCCACCGCGACCAGGCCACCGCGAATCTCTTTGCCATGGCGAAGCGGTTTCATGATCTGTGCCCGAGCCCGGTGAAGCCTTTGACCAAGGCGAGCAACGCGAAAGAGCTGACTTTTGGTCTGCTGGATTCCGGATATCAGGTCGGGACCGCAAAGGCGGCGGGTGTCGGCCGCTCCGACACCATCCAGTTTTTTCACGGCTCGGAAGTGGCCCACTGGGCCAATGCGGAGGAGCATGCGGCCGGCGCCCTGCAGGCGGTACCGCGCGAGCCGGGCACCGAGATCCTTCTGGAGAGCACGGCCAACGGCGTCGGCGGCCTGTTCTACAATCTGTGGCAGGCGGCGATGCGTGGGGAAGGGGATTATCAGGCGATTTTCATTCCCTGGTTCCTGCACGGCGACTACGCCAGCACGCCGCCCGAGGGCTGGCGCGCGCCGCCGGCTTTCGAGGAATATGCCGGCCTGCACGGCCTGTCGCCGGCGCAGCTCCACTGGGCCTGGGCCAAGAACGCCGAGCTGGCGGCGGCCAGCGGCGAGGCATCCGACAGTTTTACCTGGCGCTTCCGCCAGGAATACCCCGCAACCGCACAGGAGGCTTTCCAAGTGAGTGGTCAGACTTCGCTGATCCGTCCCGAACTGGTGGTGCGCGCGCAAGGGCACAAGGCGGAAGACCAGTCCCATGCCCCGCTGATCCTGGGCGTCGACGTGGCGCGTGGCGGCGGCGACCGCTCGCACCTGATCGACCGCCAGGGCCGCGCGGCGGGACGGCAGCTCAACCGCTCGCTCGACTGCGCCGACACCATGGAGCTGGCCGGCCTCATCGCGCGGGAGATCGAGCGCCTGCAGCCGGACATGACCTTCATCGACATGGGCTCCTTCGGCGCCGCGGTCTACGACCGGCTGCTGGAACTGGGTTATCGAAAGCGTATCTGCGGCGTGAACTTCGGCGGCCGCGCCCAGGACGCGCGGCAATACGCCAACAAGCGGGCCGAGATCTGGGGCGCCTTGCGTGATTGGCTGGCCGATCCCGGCGGGGCGGAACTGCCCGACGATCCGCTGCTGCACAGCCATCTCTGCGCACCGGGCTTCCAGATCAACAGCAACCAGCAGATCCTGCTGGAGGCCAAGGATCGCATAAAGGCGCGCCTCGGCCTGTCGCCGGATGCCGGTGACGCCCTGGCGCTGACCTTCGCCGAGCCGGTGCGCCGCGAGCGCCGCGCCACGGCTGAGCGCAGCGAAACGACTTACGCCATCCACGACTGGTAACCGTCTCTTTGTAACGCCCTTGCCGCGGCGGCAACGGCCCGGCGCATTCCCCTGGTTCGGTCCCACCCTCCCTGCCGAACCGCGCCGGGCCACCCCGCCCGCCATTGCTTTGGCTGTCCGTGTCGCATCAGCGGGCGGTCCTTGGGCGCGATGCAGTTCCTACCGACCCGCCCGGCACCTCGCCGCGGCGGGTTTTTCAATCAAGCTTGCCAACTTGGAGATACGGAAAATATGCCGGATGTGAATATCGGAGATTTCTCGACGACCCCTGCCGACAACACCACCGTGATGTCGGTGAACATCGACAGCGACATGCAGGCGGCGCAGATCGACGATGCGATCCGCAGCGTCCTCGCGGTCTTGGCGGGAGCCGATTTCGGCACAAAGACCCTGAAGGTCGATACCATTGCGGAAAGCACGGCCGATGCTGGCGTGACCATCGACGGCCTGCTGATCAAAGACGGCGAGATTCCTTCGCTCGCTGCACTGCTGTCCAGCAGCGTCTTCCAGACGGGTGACCGCAAGAGCACCTGGCGTAAGGCGGCCGATCCGGGTTGGCTGCTGGAGAACGGGGAAACCATTGGTTCGGCGGCTTCTGCGGGAACTCATCAGGGGGCCCAGTATGAAGCCCTGTTCACCTTTTTGTGGGACAACTATGACGACACGACCAACCCGGTTGTTGGCGGGAGGGGCGAGTCTGCAGCGGCGGATTGGACCAGCAACAAGGCGATCACTCTTCCAGATTCTCGCAATCGCTCGACGGTAGCGGCGGGCGGCGCTCCCGGCTTCACCGTCAGGACGGCCGGCGAGACCGGCGGCGCAGAAACCCATGCGTTGACGGCAGCCGAGAACGGTCCTCATGGACATCCGTTCCGCAAGTGCGATGCACGGCAGACTTCGGCGCAGAGCTATCCTAACGGTGGATTCATGTCTCACACGAACATCAACACAAACTATCCAGCCTATGCCGGCGCGGTCAGTGCGACCAACGGAGAGCAGATCGGCGGTTCCGGTCTCGGATTGCCTCACAACATCATGCAACCGTTTATCGTTGCGACCTATCAGATCAAGACGTAGCACGCCTAAGGAATGACAGCAGGCTGCTGCTTTGCCGCGGCGGCAACGGCCCGGCGCATTCCCCTGGTTCGGTCCCACCCTCCCTGCCGAACCGCGCCGGGCCACCCCGCC